>CDZB01077834.1_pt1 | contig 56688 bp, 52 predicted proteins | sample 554961 | NCBI WGS metagenome assembly CDZB01 (sample SAMEA3182106, study PRJEB8094) | gut metagenome | biome: human; feature: gut; material: Stool; isolation source: human stools | place: Canada | collected 2013-02-26 | reverse complement strand
TGCTGTACTATGTAGCGATACAGGACGGAAAGGTCGGTTCGATCGTGCCGCTCGTGCAGAGCACGATGGGCTATACCGCCGACTTGTCCCTGTTCGAAGGGAAAGGGTATGCGGAGATCGCCGCGCTCGAAGGGAGCGACCTGGAAAGCGATGCGGAAACGGGCGCCACGCTTACGAACACGGCGCTCAGAGACATGGTTCTCGAATGCCTGCTTGCGGAGGACGTGTTCGCGTCGCCCGAGACGCTTCCCGCGGGACTGACCTATGTGCGCGCGGCGGGCGGTTCGGCGCTGTTCGGCGGCGAGTCTTTCCTTGCGGAAGGAAATGCCGATCTTTCGGAATATAATTACCGTCAGCCGCTCCTGTTCTATATCAATATTGCGGACGGGAAAGTGGCGCAGATCATACCGCTCCGCCAGAGTACGATGGGGTATACGGCGGAAATTTCCCTGTTCGAAGGAAAGACGGAAAGCGAGATAGAAGAGATTTCTGACCTTTCGGCGGATTCGGAAACGAGCGCGACGCGCACGAATACCGCGCTGAAAGAGATGATACTCGAATGTTTCGGCGTTGCGGGAGGTGATGCGGAATGAGCGCGAAAGTCAAGTCTATGATACAGGGCGTTGCGGTGCTCGCCTGCATCGCGCTCGTCTGCGGGCTGTTGCTCGGCGCGGTCAACCATTTCACGTACGTCGACCCCTTCCAGTTCACGCTCGACGGGTTCAAAGAGGACAGCGGCGCGGCGGGTGAATTCGAGATGCTTATATCCGAAGATACGCCGGTGGACGGCTCTTCGGGGATCATCAAATATTACGCGCTTTCGACGGACGGCGTCCATGCGTTTCTTGCGAGCGCCACCAGCCAATACGGGGAAGTGCAGCTGTATGTTTATATCCGAGACGGGCAGATCTATAAGATCGTTTTGGGCAGCTGCACGGATGATTTTTCCTCCGATCTTACGAAGGGCAGCTTTTTCGAACAGTTTTACGGAACGGATCTTTCGGCGCTCGACCCGCTTACGGCGGACAACGTTTCGAACGCGACGTACAGTTCGACGGCCGCGAAAAACGCGATCGACGCCGTGGCGAAATATTATAACGAAAATCTGGCGGGAGGGGAGCGATGAAGTTCGATAAAAAGAAATTCGGCGACACTTTGATCGGCGGACTGATCAAAAACAATCCGACGTTCGTGCTCGTGCTGGGCACCTGCCCGACCATCGCGATGACGACGACGCTCTTTCAGGCGTTTGCGATGGGCATGGCAACGACGTTCGTGCTCATCTTCTCCAATCTGTTTATCAGCCTGCTCCGCAAGGCGATCCCCGACAAAGTGCGTATCCCTTGTTACATCGTCATCATTTCCACGTTTGTCATCATTGTGCAGATGGTGATGCAGAAATTTATGCCCGACCTTTACAGTACCATGCGCGCGTTCATCGCGCTCATCGTCGTCAACTGCATCATATTGGCGCGAGCGGAAAGTTATGCGTCCTGCAATAAGCCGTTTTACAGCATGGTCGACGGTCTTTCGGTCGGCATCGGCTTTACCGCCGCGCTCTGCCTGATCGGCATCGTGCGCGAGTTCCTCTCGAGCGGTTCGTTTGCGGGTTTTGCGATCCCCGGCTTTCCCGCGATGTCGGGCGCGGGAGCGAGCGCGTTCGGCTTTATCGTATTCGGCTGCCTGATGGCGCTTTTCAACTTCCTTGTGGAAAAAGTGAAAAAGCGTTCGGCGGGCAAACGGGCGGAGAAGGAGCGGAAAGCGGATTCCGCCGAAGCCGCGCCTGAAGAGGGGAAAGAGAATGCTGCGCCTGCGGCATTGCCCGGGAACGGAAAGGAGGCAAAATCATGACGGTTTCGATCATATCGGTCATGTTCGCGGCGGTGCTATCGCAGAACATCGTGCTGTCGCAGTATCAGGGCATCTGCCCCTTCCTGGGCGTGTCCAAAAAGATCTCCAGCGCGGCGGGCATGGGGTTTGCGGTCATATTCGTCATGGCTGTTTCCTCCGTCTTTACGTGGCTCGTTTACAACTATGTTCTCGTTCCGCTCGGACTCGATTACCTGTATACGATGGCATTTATTTTGGTCATTGCGAGCCTCGTGCAGATCACGGAAATGGTCGTCAAGCGGTATTCTCCCACATTGTACAGCGCGCTCGGCGTTTATTTGCCCCTCATTACGACGAACTGCGCGATCCTCGGCACGGCGAACAGTACCGTGGTGTTCAGTTCCTATACGTTCGTGGAAACTTTTGCGGTGTCCGTGGCGACGGGCGTCGGGTTTTTGCTGGCGATCGTGCTTCTGGCATGCGTGCGCCTGAAAACGGACAGGGCAGACATTCCCAAATGCTTCAAGGGCTTCCCGATCACCCTCGTGACGGCGGCGATCATGGCGCTCGCGTTCGCGGGCTTTGCGGGCATTCTCGGGTAAGGAGATCGAATGGAAACTTTTATCGAAATTCTCAAAGCTGGCGGCATCATGCTGGCGATCGCGCTCGTGTTCGGCGTCGTTCTCGTCATATGCGCGAACGTATTTGCGGTCAAGAAAGACGAACGCATCGAACGGGTGGAAAATCTGCTTGCGAAATCCAACTGCGGCGGATGCGGCAGGGCGGGGGGCGCGCAGTTTGCCGAAGCGCTCGTCAAAGGTGAGGCAAAACTTTCCGACTGCAAGGCGACGCCCGCGGCGAACAAAGAAAAAATCGCCGAAATTCTCGGCGGCGGGGAAGTCGGGGAGGATACGGTCGCCGTCGTGCATTGCAACGGCGGGAATAACTGTTACGACAAATACGATTATCAGGGATACGGCAACTGCGCTTCCTGCGAACTCATCGCGGGCGGCGTCAAGGCCTGCCCGGTCGGTTGTATCGGCAAAAAAACCTGCGCGGATCTGTGCCCGCACTATGCGATAGACGTCGGCGACGGCGGGTATGCCGCCGTCGATAAGGAAAAGTGCGTCTCCTGCGGCGTGTGCATCGACAACTGCCCGAAACACATCATCGGGCGCATTCCGAAGAGCGCAAAGGTCTACATCGCCTGTTCCAACCACGGCAAGGGCAAAGACGTGATGGAACTTTGCAGGCACGGCTGCATCGGCTGCGGGATCTGTGCAAAAAACTGCCCGGAAGGCGCGATCGCAATGAAAGACGGGCTTCCGGAAATCGATTATAAAAAATGCACGGGCTGCCTTACCTGCGTGGCGAAATGCCCGAGGCATTGCATCAAGGAACATTGAAAGATGAAATATGATCCGATCCTGTTCGATTTTGACGGCACGCTTTTCGATACGAGCGAAGGGATCCTGAACGGCATCCGCCTTACGTTGGAAAAGGCGGGGTTTTCCGTCGGCGCGGACAGTGAATTGTATAAATTCATCGGCCCGCCCGTCGTGCAGGCGTTCAAGGAATTTTGCGGCATGACCGAGGATGAGGCGCGGCGTGCGAAAGGGGTGTACCGCGAATATTATGCGAAGTACGGCATAATGCAGTGTAAACCGATCGGCGGTGCGGAAGAATGCCTGAAAAAACTTTGTGCGGCGGGCAGGACGCTCGCCGTGGCGACTTCCAAGCCCGAGCCGTTTGCCCGCGCGATCCTCGAAAGATATGGGTTTACGGGCTATTTCAAAGCAATCGCGGGCGGCTTTTTGGACGAAACGCGTTCAAAAAAGAGCGAAGTCATCGCCGCGGCGCTGGAACAACTGCAAATGCGCGATGTTTCCCGCGCGGTCATGGTGGGCGACAGAAAATATGACGTGCTCGGCGCAAAAGAAGTCGGCCTGCCGTGTATCGGCCTGGACAGCGGATTTTCGGAGATCGGAGAGCTTGAGGCCGCGGGGGCGGTTTTCGTCGTGAAAAATTTTGCGCAGCTGGAGAAATTGCTGCTCGGCTGATTTCCGCGCGCTATCATCGGGAGAACGGGTTTTGTGCATTTTGTACATTCCGATCCCCCTCTTTTTTTGGCATTTTCTGACATTGTTTTTCAAACTGTTGCAATAAATTAACAAAATTAGCGTTAATTATCATTAAATAATCAAAATAACAATATTTTTTAAAAAAAATGCACAAAAATGTGAAAAGGGTCTGTACAAACAGGCAAAAGAATGTTATAATGATTTCGGTTAGATTTTTATAATAGGGAAACAGGGGTTTCCGAAGAAAATGAGTGAGTTCTATTATTTGCAATGAGGTAACAACGTGGAAAAGATCGGCATCATCGATTTGGGATCGAATTCGGCAAGGCTCGTCATCGTCGAACTGTTCGGCGAGGGGCATTTTATGGTCGTGGACGAGCTTAAGGAGAGCGTCCGTCTCGGCCAGGATATGGAAAGGGACGGTTTTTTGAAGCCCCAGCGCGTGGCTGAAACCATCAAAACGCTGAAAATGTTTAAAAAGCTCTGCGACGCGAGCAGGGTGGATCGCATCATAGCCGTCGCGACGGCGGCCGTGCGCAGGGCGAAAAACCAGCGCAGTTTTCTTGACGAATTGCAGGCGACCTGCGGTATAAAGGTCAAAGTATTGAGCGAGGAAGAAGAAGCTACGCTCGTATACCGCGGCGTCATCAACTCCATGGACATCCCGAAGGGGATCATCCTCGAGATCGGCGGCGGCAGCACCAAGATCGTTTATTACAACCGCAGGAATATGCTCAATTACGCGACGCTCCCGTTCGGGGCGGTCACGCTGACCGATCTTTTTAAAGGCGACGGGCTCACGCCCGAGCAGCAGGCGGAAAAGGTCGAGGAGTTTTTCACCGAACAGCTTTCGCATATCGAATGGCTTTCCGAAGTCGAACCCGACGTGCAGATGATCGGTGTGGGCGGTTCTTTCCGCAACATCTTCAAGATCAGCAAACTCGTACGCAAATATCCTTTGGACACCGTGCACAATTACAATTTGCCCGTTGAAGATTTCGAGTCTATCTACAACATGATCAAGGTTCTCGATCTTGACAAAAAGAAAAAGATCAAGGGGCTTTCTTCGGGCAGGGCGGATATCCTTCCCGCGGCGCTGGCGGTCGTAAAATCGTTCGTGCATTATATGCATTACGACAATTTCGTCATCGGAGGTTCGGGGCTGCGCGAAGGTATCATGTTCAATCAGGCGCTTCCCATCACTTTGGAAAAGCCGATTTCCGATATTCTCGGGTACAGCCTCAACAGCCTGGTCAAATACTACGAGTGCGACGAAAAACACGTTGAACACGTCGTCAATCTTTCGGTTCAGCTTTTCAAACAGCTCCGCGTTCTGCACAAGTTCCCGCGGCAGTATCTGAAGATCCTGAAAGTGGCGGCGACCTTGCACGACTGCGGCACGCGCGTCAAATTCTATAATCATCAGAAGCACAGTTGCTATATGATCCTCAATGCGACGCTGTACGGCATTACCCACAGGGAGATCGTTTTGGCGGCGTTCGTTGCGGGATGCCACAAGAAAGAGGACATCAACGCTGCGGATTGGGCGAAGTATAAGGACATTGTGCAGGAGGACGACTTTGACGCGGTGAAAAAACTCGGCGTCATGCTCCGCATCGCGGAAAGTCTGGACAGGAGCAGTTCGGGGACGGTCAAGGGCATCAACTGCGACGTGCTCGGAGATTCCGTCATCATGAAGACTGAAGTGGACGGGGACGCTTCCTTGGAGATCCGCGACGCGCTTACGGCGAATGCGGAGTTCAGAAAGTCTTTCCGTAAAAATCTTGAGATCCTTTAAAATTTTTACCGTTGCCGCAAAGAACTTTGCGGCAATCGTGCTATCTTGCATTCGTCATGAAACTCATACTTGCGAGCGCGTCTCCGCGCAGAAAAGAAATACTGTCGCGTTTGATCGGGGATTTCGAAGTGATCCCGTCGGACGCGGAAGAAAAAACAGAGGGGCTTTCCCCGAGGGATACGGCTGAAACGCTCGCGGTCCGCAAGGCGGAAAGCGTGTTTGCGCGGTATCCCGGCTGCGCCGTTCTGGGCGCGGATACCGTCGTCGCGTTCGAAAACTGCATTCTGGGCAAGCCGAAAGACGAGGCGGACGCGGCAAAGACTCTTGCGCGGCTGAGCGGCAAAAAACACGAGGTGTTTACGGGCTGGTGTCTGATCGCGCCGTGCGGCAGGGCGAGCGGCGCGGAACGTTCGGAAGTGGAATTCAATGAGCTGAGCGAGGCGTTCATCCGCGCATACGTCGAGAGCGGGAAACCGTTGGACAAGGCGGGCAGTTACGGCATTCAGGACGATAAACGCATCGTAAAGAGGTATGAAGGAAGTTTTACGAATATAGTGGGGCTTCCCGAAGAGCAAATAAAAATTCAGTTGGAAAAATTCGGGTTATACAAATGATTAAGTTAGCGATCGATCTCGGTTCATCCGTCACGAAAATTTTTATGATCGGCAGCGGCATCGTGCTGGCCGAACCGTCGTGCGTGGCGGTCGCTTCGGGCACGGACGTCGTCAAGGCGATCGGGGAAGAGGCAAAGCAGCTGATCGGTAAAACGGCGGAATATACGACGATCGTGTCTCCCGTGTTTGAGGCGGACATCGTCAACGAAAATATGGCGGCGGTCATGCTCTCTTATTTTTTGAAAAAAATCGAGATCGGCCCGTCCCGTGCGAGAAAAACCGAAGCCGTGTTCGCCGTTCCGTGCGGCGCGTCTGAAGAGCTGCTCGATAAATATTACCGCCTGGCGGACGCCTGCAAGATCGGCAGCGTGCGCTTTGCCGAAGTGCCGTTTTTGTCCGCGTTCGGGCAAAACCTTATGTTGAGCGAAACCAACCCCGTATTCGTCATCGATATCGGCGGCGGGTGTACGAACATCGCGGCGTTTTCTTTGGACGGAATCATTGCGGGCGTTTCCCTCAATATCGGCGGCGGGAATATCGACAGCCACGTTATTGACAAGGTCGCGGAATCGTTTAACCTGAAGATCGGGCTTCTGACCAGCGAAAAGATCAAAAACACGATCGGAAGCCTGTATAAAAACGATAACGACAGTATGGTCGTCAACGGGCGCGACATCACGAGCGGCCGTCCGCGTTCCGTCGCCGTTTCGTCTCCCGACGTGTACGAATGTATGAAGGTTTTTGCCGATAAGATCGTCGAATATGCGGGTATGGTGCTTGCCAAGCTGCCCGCGGAAGTTTCCGCGTCGGTCTGGCACGGAGGCATTTATCTGTCCGGCGGGATGGCGAAATTGATCGGGTTGGACGATTATATTTCGAACGCGCTGCAAATGGACGTTTACGTCGCGGACGAGCCGCAGATGGCGGTCATCCTCGGCGGAGGCGCGGCGATCGGAAACGAGGATATTTTGGAGACGATCCGCATAGATTACTGATGCGGCGTTTATAATTCAAAAAGGAGGGAATGTATGAAAAAGTGTTTGCAATGCGGGCAGGAAGCGGAAGATTCTTTAAATTTCTGCGGTCATTGCGGTGCAAGTTTGGGGCAAGAGCCCGCGGAGCGGTCTGACGGCGGCAGAACGGCGGACGCCGAAGGGAAAAAGGAAAAAAGAGAGAAGAGAATTGCTTCGGTCAGGCGCGTCTTTTCGGGTATCGTCATGCCGGCCCTTGCTGCGTTTGTCAGCCTCGTGCTTTTTGTGAGCGGTTTTTTTATCAACATCGATTATTATCCCGCCGAACAGGTACAGGCACAGTTTAATTTGATTTCGGGCGATACGGATATTTCGGCCGTTCTGGAACAGACGCCCGTCGAGCAAAACGTGTTCAATGTTTTCGGCGCGTTGTTTACGGGGAAAGATGCCGAAAAGATTGCGGAGAAACAGCAGGAAATACAGCAAAAACTTTCCGCGAAACTGCAAAACGTCATGCAGGATTACGGTATGCGCATTGCGGAACTTTCGTTGGCGGCCGAAGCCGGGGATTCCGGGGTGGTCGCGGAGCTGTTTGCACTTTACGAAGAAATAGCCGACGATTACGCATCGGAATTGGCGGGCATAAATCTTATACAGAGCGACGTAATTGCGGCGGAACTTGCGCTGAGCCAGGCGGACGGCTCTATGGCCGGCGGAGATTCTTCTGCCCGGGTGGATAAATGGGTCGCGGATACATATTTCCGTACCGGCATTATGACCGTATACGTTTTCGGTTATATTTATTTACTGGCGATCTCGCTGTTGTATTTGTACGGCGCTGTTATCGGGTTTGTCAGGCACAAGGAGAATACGCGGGGCGGGAAATTTTTCCTTATGTACCTTTTGGGGTGCTTCGCGATGCTGGCGGCAGGGCAGCTGACCGCAACCTCTTTGAACGCGGTCGGCATATTCTGCTTCGTTTTTGCCGCGGCGGCCGCGCTCGTTTATTACGCGATGCGTGTATTCTGTACATATAAGTTTGATGCGAAGAGCATTGTCGCGCTCTCGGTGAAAGGAGTTTCCGCAATTTTTTGTTTTGCCGTGCTTTGCGTTTTAATGGGAAATATATACGATTTCGGAGTAGCCGTAGATAAGATCGGCGCGGTTTTCGGGATGTATATATTCGGTGACGCGTACGGGTTTTCCGAAGGCGTGGCCATTACGTTGAGGAATTTCTTTGCCGTGACGATCCCGTACCTTGCGGTCTGTGCGTTTACGGCGATATTGTTTTTCAGGCAGATGCGGTCTGTTTGGGAGAACGGGACGGATGAATCTTTGTTGTGGTTTGCCGCTCCGGCGGGCTTTGCTTTGGCGCAAATGATCGTTTTGTTTGCGTGCACGGAAGCGGGCGCGGTCGCATTGGTGGAGACTCCCGGTGCGGCGTTTACCGTGTTTTTGCTTTTGGCGGCGGTTGCGGTTTGCTGTGTTGCGGGGGGTGCGTTGAGCAAGGAACTTTCGCAAAAGGCTGACGGCGGATCGGAAGCGGGCGGCGAGGGCTGCGTTGCCGATGAAGGCGTGCCGCCCGATCAGATATAAATTTACGGAAATAAAGACGTGCGCCTCCTTTTTAGAAAAGGAGGCGCACGTTTTCATGTCAGCCGTTTATTCGCGGTGAAAGTCGTTTTCCCTGATCTCAACGCGGCGTATTTTGCCGCTGATCGTTTTGGGAAGCTCTTCCACGAATTCGACGATGCGCGGGTATTTGTAAGGCGCGGTCGTCTTTTTAACGTGATTTTGCAGTTCTTTGACGAGCTCTTCGCTCGCTTCATAGCCTTTGGCGAGCACGACGGTCGCCTTTACGATCTGTCCGCGCAGTTCGTCCGGTACGGCGGTAATGGCGCACTCGAGTACTGCGGGGTGTTCCATGAGGGCGCTTTCCACTTCGAACGGCCCGATGCGGTAGCCCGAACTTTTGATGATGTCGTCTTTCCTTCCGACGAACCAATAATAACCGTCGCTGTCACAGAACGCAAGGTCGCCCATGTGGTAGTACCCGTCGTATTTCACCGATTCGGTCAGCGCGTCGTCGAGGTAATAGCCCGAAAACAACCCTTCCTGCGGGTCGCGCAGGCGGATGCAGATCTCGCCGGTCTCTCCCTGTTCGACGGGCCTGTCCTCGTTGTTCAAAAGCTGTACGTAATAGAGGGGGGAAGGCCTGCCCATCGAGCCGGGGCGTATCTCCATGTATTGAGAAAACGTGCCGCACACGACCGTCGTTTCCGTCTGGCCGAACCCTTCGTAAATGGCGTGCCCCGTTTTCATCATGATCTGGCGGTAAATTTCGGGGTTGAGCGCTTCGCCTGCCGTCATCATGAATTTGATGCTCGAAAGGTCGTATTTGGAAAGGTCTGATTTCATCATGAAACGGTAGACGGTAGGGGGCGCGCAGAAAGTCGTGATGCCGTATTTGGATACGTGGTTCAGGAGCGCGTCGGGGTCGAATTTTCCGTGAAAATCATATACGAAGATCGCCGAACCGCAAAGCCACTGTCCGAACAGTTTTCCCCAGCTCGCTTTTGCCCAACCCGTTTCGGCAAGCGTGAAGTGCAGCCCGTCATCCATGCAGTTGAGCCAATATTTTGCGGTCACGATATGCCCGAGCGTATAGCGCTGGGGCAGGGCGACCATTTTAGGCATTCCCGTAGTACCCGAAGTAAAATAGACGAGAACGGTATCGCCGGCACTGCGCTCGTTTTTGTAGGGGATATCGAGCGTTTCGCTCTGCTTTTCCGTCTCTTCCGTGTAGTCGATAAAACCTTCGCGTTTTCCGACGCACACCGCCTGCACGGGGGAAGAAACTTTTTTTACCGCTTTGAGGATATTGTCGCACAGTTCGTCTTCGCTTACGGCGACGATCATTTTAACGCGGGCTTTTTCCATGCGGTATACGATGTCTTTTTCCATCAGCATGTGCGTCGCGGGGATGGCGATCGCGCCGAGTTTTGCAAGCGCCATCAAAGTCGTCCAGTATTCCCAGCGCCGCTGCAATATGACGAGCACGGTATCTCCTTTTCCGATCCCGCGGGAACGGAAAAAGTTTGCCGCCTTGTCGGAAAGGCGCTTGACGTCGGCAAACGAAAAGATGCGTTCGTCTCCGAGGTCGTCGCACCAGACGAGCGCGCGTTTTTCGGGCGTAAGCCTCGCGTATTCATCCACAACGTCGTATGCGTAATTGAAGTTTTCGGGGACGTTGAGCCTGAAATTGTTATAGAAATCGTTGTAATCTTTGAATTGCGTGGAATTTGTGAACCGATCCAGAAGATTCATAGGTAGGAGGCCTCCGTGCGCCTGTTTTCAACATGCTATCTTGTATATTCTAACATATTTTCTGCAAATAATAAAGTGCTTTTCGCAAATTCTTTTTAAATTTGTATGTTTATTTGCAAAATCGGTAAGATAATGTTATAATAGGACTGCGGAACGGAAAGGATCGACCGAAAACCGTTCCGGAGGAACGATATGCTCGATAAACTGACCGCCGCCGTCCTCGAGATCGTGAACGAAGGATCGGGCGGCGCTTACAAAGTTATGGACGCGGACGATTTTCTCCCCGCGCTCAAAGAATCAGGGAAAGACGGTGCGGGGCTGGAAAGTGCGCTCCGTTACCTCGGCGAACGCGGTTATATCGACATCCGATATGCGGACAAGGGTACGTATTGTCTGTGCTCCCTTCCCAAAGGCAGAACGTATGCGGAGACCGCTGCCGCGGAGCGGGCGGAAAAAAAGACGAAAGGAAAGTTTTTGGCATTTTTTTTCGGCGCGTTCGCGGGCGGCTTTCTGGGCGCGCTTGCCGCGGGGCTGCTTGCGGCTTTCGTGTTTTGACGTGCGGGTGACAAGAGTGAGGGCGCAATGCTGAACAGACAGGAAAACGAAGTGATGAAAGCCGTGTATTCCATGTGCGACGGCAAGGGCAGCTGCCTCGTCAGCCCCATGGAGATCATGAGCATTCTTCCCGAAAAAAAGAAATATTCACCCGACCGCGTGGAAAAGATCTTGCATTCTTTGGAACTGGACGACTATTTCGACCTCATCGAGTCGGACAGAAAGGGGGAAAAGATGTACGTCATCACCCTGCACCCGAACGGGGAAGCATATGCGCGCGAGCGGTTGCAGATGCGCCGCAGCGTCGCGTTCAAGATCGGACTTTCCGTCGCGGGTGCGGTCGTAACGTTTGTCGTCGGGCTGATTTTGAAAAGTATATTTTCCTGAAATGCAATGCTACATTGCATTTTATTTTTGTCCCGTCGCTTTCGTTGACAACGTGCCCGATTTGCGTTATAATACAGTAAACAGGAATATAAACATTTGTTTGTAATTTAAGAAACCGCGCGGTGCGCGGAATTTTTTCGGAACATGGATAAATTCGAACTTGTATCAACGTATCAGCCGACGGGGGATCAGCCGCAGGCGATAGAAAAACTGACGGAAGGGGTGCTTGACGGCATCCGCACGCAGGTGCTGGTGGGGGTTACGGGCAGCGGCAAAACGTTTACGATGGCGAACATCATCAAAAACGTCAACCGCCCGACGCTCGTCATCGCGCACAACAAGACGCTCGCGGCGCAGCTTTGCAATGAGTTCCGCGAGTTTTTTCCGCATAACCGCGTGGAATACTTCGTATCTTATTATGATTACTATCAGCCCGAAAGTTATATCCCGAGTACGGACACTTATATCGAAAAAGATATGTCCGTAAACGACGAGATAGATAAGCTCCGCAACTCCGCCACGGCCTCGCTCGGCGAACGAGCCGATACGCTGGTCGTTGCGAGCGTTTCGTGCATCTACGGCCTCGGTGCGCCCGAAGAGTATTTCAGGCTTTCCCTGTCTTTGCGCCCGGGCGATCAGATCTCCCGCGACGAGTTGATCAGGCGGCTCATCGAATTGCAGTATACGCGCAAGGATATCGATTTTTCCCGCTCGTCTTTCCGCGTGCGCGGAGACGTGGTGGAAATATTCCCCGCGGGCGCGTCCGAGATCGCCATCCGCGTCGAATTTTTCGGCGACGAGATAGACAGGTTGTGCGAAGAGGAAGTCGTTACGGGCAAGATCACGGCGGAACTCAAACACGCGGCGATTTTCCCCGCCAGCCATTACGCGGTGGGCAGCCAGAAGCTGATGTCCGCGATAGAGGAGATCGAGCGCGACCTCAAAACCGAGGTCAAGGCGTTTCAGGACGAAGGCAAACTGCTCGAAGCGCAGCGTCTGCAACAGCGCACCGAGTACGATATCGAAATGATGCGCGAAGTGGGCTATTGCAGCGGCGTGGAAAATTACAGCCGCTATTTTGACGGAAGAAAGCCCGGCGAACCGTCCTTTACGCTGCTCGATTATTTCCCGAAAAACTTTTTGGTGTTCATAGACGAAAGCCACATGACCATCCCGCAGATCCGCGCGATGTATCACGGCGACCTTTCGCGCAAGACTAACCTCGTCAACTACGGTTTCCGCATGCGTTCCGCTTACGATAACCGTCCGCTCACCTTCGAAGAGTTCGACGAGCGCGTGCCGCAGCTCATCTGCGTATCCGCCACGCCCGCCGAATACGAACTGAAAGAGGCGGGGCAGATCGTGGAACAGATCATCCGCCCGACGGGGCTGCTCGATCCCGAAATCGAAGTCAGGCCCGTAAAGGGGCAGATAGACGACCTGCTCGGCGAGATCAAAAAAGTGACCGAGAGCGGCGGGCGCACGCTCATCACTACGCTTACCAAGCGCATGGCGGAAAATCTGACCGATTTTCTCAAAGAAAACGGCATAAAAGTACGCTATATGCACAGCGACATCGACACGCTCGAGCGCATCGACATCGTGAACGGTCTGCGGAGCGGCGAATTTGACGTGCTTTGCGGCATCAACCTTCTGCGCGAAGGGTTGGATATGCCCGAGGTCAAGCTCGTAGCCATTCTCGACGCCGACAAGGAAGGTTTTTTGCGCAGCGACACTTCGCTCATCCAGACGATCGGCCGCGCCGCGCGGAACGCCGAGGGGCGCGTCATCATGTACGCGGACACGGTCACGGGGAGCATGCGGCGCGCGATAGACGAAACCGAGCGCAGGCGCAAGGCGCAGAAGGAATACAATGAGGCGCACGGCATCGTTCCGAAAACCATCGTCAAGGAAGTGAAGAGTTCCATCGCCATCACGCAGAAACAGAAAAAGCTGCCGGCCGACAAGATATCGGCAGAGGAAATTCCCGCGGAGATCGAAAAATTAAAGGCGCTCATGAAGATCGCGTCCAATCAGTTGGATTTTGAAAAGGCGATCGAGATACGCGACACGATCAATTTGCTGAAAAGAAGGCTGCTGAAAAGGTAAAACAGAATGAAAGACGAAATATTTGTAAAGGGCGCAAAGGAAAACAATTTAAAAAATATCGACGTGCATATCCCGCGCGACAAGCTGGTCGTTTTTACGGGGCTTTCGGGTAGCGGCAAGTCTACCCTCGCGTTCGACACCATTTTTGCAGAGGGTCAGAGGCGGTATGTGGAGAGCCTCTCTTCTTACGCGCGCCAGTTTTTGGGGCAGATGGAAAAGCCCGACGTGGAGTCCATAGACGGGCTTTCTCCCGCCATTTCCATAGACCAGAAGACGACTTCGCACAACCCGCGCTCCACGGTGGGCACGGTAACGGAGATATACGACTATATGCGCCTGCTGTTCGCGCGCGTCGGCATACCGCACTGCCCCAAATGCGGCAGGGAGATCCGCCGCCAGACGGTGGACGAGATCGCCGATAAAGTCATGGCGATGCCCGAGGGGAGCAAGATACTCATAAACGCCCCCGTCGTGCGGGGCAGGAAAGGGGAGTATGCCAAAGAATTCGAATCCTTCCGCAAGAGCGGCTACGGCAGGGTCAAAGTGGACGGCATCGTATACGACTTGCAGGAAGACATCAGACTCGAAAAGAATATAAAGCACAACATCAGCGTGGTCGTAGACCGCCTGGTCGTGAAGGACGGCATACAGAAGCGCCTGACGGACAGCCTTGAAACCGCGCTGAAACTCGCCGACGGGCTCGTCGTGATCGACTGTGACGGAAATGAAGACCTTCATTCCACCAAATACGCCTGCCCCGACTGCGGCATCAGCATAGAGGAGATCGAGCCGCGCCTCTTTTCATTCAATACGCCTTACGGCGCCTGCCCCGAATGTTCGGGCCTCGGGTTCAAGCAGGTCGTGGACGAGGCGCTCATCTGCCCCGACAAAAACAAATCTCTGCGCGAAGGCGCGATAAAAATCGGCGGCTGGTTTTTGGACAGCCAAAAGACGAACAATATGTACGTCGAGGCGGTCGCAAAGCATTACGGCATAAACATGGATATCCCCGTAAAAGATATTCCCAAGGCGCAGTACGACATTCTGATGTACGGCTCGGGCGGGGAAAAGATCGATATGCAGTACGACGCCTACAACTTCCACGGCACTTATAAGATCGCGTGGGAGGGCTTTGTCAATTCGCTCACCCGCCGCTATCAGAATACGGAGAGCGAGGGGGTAAAGGGAGAAATCGAGCGCTATATCACCGATCTTCCCTGCCCGTCCTGCGGCGGAAAGAGGCTGAAAAAAGAGGCTTTGAGCGTGTATGTGGGCGGAAAGAACATCGCGCAACTTTGCGAAATGTCCGTCGACGATCTGTATGAGTTTTTCGAAAAACTCGAACTCACGCACACCGAACACATGATCGCCGATCTTATTTTGAAGGAGATCAAAGCGCGCCTGAACTTTTTGCGGAACGTGGGGCTTTCCTATCTCGACCTCGCGCGCAGCGCGGGCACGCTTTCGGGCGGCGAAGCGCAGCGCATCCGCCTCGCCACGCAGATCGGAAGCGGGCTGACGGGCGTTTTGTATATCCTCGACGAGCCGAGCATCGGGCTGCACCAGCGCGACAACGAAAAACTCCTTGCGACATTGAAAAATCTGCGCGACCTCGGCAACACCCTCATCGTTGTCGAGCACGACGAGGATACCATGCGCGCGGCGGATTATATCGTCGACATCGGCCCCAAAGCGGGCGTTCACGGCGGCGAAGTCGTCGCCGCGGGAACGGCGGAAGACATCATGAACTGCCCGGATTCCATCACGGGCGACTATCTTTCGGGCAGGCGCAAAATAGAGGTGCCCGCGGTAAGGCAGGCGCCGGACGGGCGCTGGTTCAAGGTGAAAAACTGCCGTCAGAACAATTTGAAGGGGATCGACGTGCAGATACCCGTGGGGCTGTTCACGGCGGTCACGGGCGTTTCGGGTTCGGGCAAAAGCTCGCTCGTGAACGAGATCGTTTATCCTTTCATGGCGAACGGACTGAACGGCGCGCATCTGCCTACGGGCAAGTGCGACGGCTGCGAGGGGCTCGATTACTTCGATAAGGTGATCGCGATCGATCAGTCTCCCATCGGCAGGACGCCGCGCAGCAATCCCGCCACATATACGGGCGTTTTCGGGCTGATACGCGAATTGTTTGCGGCGACGCCCGACGCGCGCGAAAGGGGATACAAGGCGGGCAGGTTTTCCTTCAATGTCTCGGGCGGCAGATGCGAGCACTGTTTCGGCGACGGAATCATCAAAATCGAGATGCACTTTCTGCCGGATATTTTTGTCCCCTGCGAGGTGTGCGGCGGCAAACGTTACAACCGCGAAACGCTGGAAGTTCGTTATAAGGGTAAAAACATAGCCGAAGTTCTGGACATGACGATCGAAGAGGCGTGCGAGTTTTTTAAACCCGTAACATCCGTCTATAACAAGCTGAAAACGATCAACGATGTCGGGCTCGGATACATCAAACTCGGGCAGAGCGCGACCACCCTTTCGGGCGGCGAAGCGCAGCGCGTAAAACTTGCGACAGAGCTTTCCAAGCGTTCTACGGGCAAAACGTGCTACATCCTCGACGAGCCGACTACGGGGCTGCACAGCTACGATGTAGACAAGCTTATTCAAGTACTGCAAAAGCTGAAAGCGGCGGGCAATACCATTATCGTTATCGAACACAATCTGGATGTGATAAAGGTTGCGGACTGGATCGTCGATCTCGGGAAAGAGGGCGGCGACATGGGCGGCGAGATCGTTGCAACGGGTACGCCCGAACAGATCGCGGCGTGCGAAGAAAGTTATACGGGGCGTTTTTTGAAACCGATGTTGTCTTGATGAGTATCACGAAAAACCTCGGCAGTTTTATAAACCGCCGAGGTTTTTGCTGTATTTTGCGCATTTTTGCAGTACTATGTCACGCATAAACAACTAGAAAACGTTTTCAAACGAGATACTGTACGTTTTGGGTATCTGTTCGCAGATAGTGATGAGTACTTCGATTTTCGAAAGCGCGTCGTCATAGTTTTTCGTTTCCACATAACTGACGGCTTCGCCAAGCCAATAATCGATGTAGGAGATGTCGTTGTGCGGGATCACGGCGTGCAGTTTTTTCTTCTTGTTTTCCCAAAGCGTCTTTACGACTTCCGCGTCCGCGCGGTTCGCGTCAGCGCCACGTACCTTATCTTCGAGCGCTGTCAGGGCGGTTTCCAGTTCGCCGAATTGTCTGCCTACGAAATTATTTTCGAACACGGCCGCGCCCGCAAGCAATGCGGCGGATATCAGGATGGACAGTATCGTCTTTACCATGCCGTGCCCTCCGGCAGGCGCACGTGAAATGTGCGGTATTTTTGTCCGTAGCACTGCATATATATTTTGCCGTTCCCGTCCAGAGTTAGAATGAAAACGCTGCGCCTTTTCTTAACGTTTTGCCCGCGCAGGGTCTCATCGAAAAATTTTTCGTCGAGGTGCGTTTTTTCCAGATTCGTTTTGCTGTATTTTCCCTCTTCCAGCATGACGAGCGGGATGGACGGCGCGCCGCCGCTCTCCTTTTTTTCTTTCGGCATGGCGGAAAAATTTCCGTTCGCTTCGTACAGGGCATAGTCTACGTCGTCAAACGAAAAATACCCCGCGCCCCGCATCGATTCTATAAGATCCGAAATGTCCAGGCTGTTCTTTTTCAGCTGCGTGATGTCGATGCCGCTCTTGTTGATGACGACGGACGGTTTTCCGCCGAGCACCGCTTTGAGCGGTTTGAGTTTCAGGTCGAAAACGAGCATGATCTGGTGCAGCAGAAAAATCGTCAGGATGGACACCGCGCCGTATAGGAGCGGGATGGACGTGTCTGCCATCGGTATGCAGGCAAGCTCGGCGATGAGAAGGGTTATGACCAATTCGAAAGGCTGCATCTCACCGATCTGCCTTTTGCCCATCATGCGCATTACGGCCAGCAGTGCAATGAATATGAGCGCCGTCCGCAAGAAAATAAGTCCCATACACGCAGTATGCGGAAGCGTGTGCAAATTATTCCGTATGAGCTCCGCCTGAAAAATTGAATGTATGAAAATGTTCTGGACTGAAAATATTCTGTGAAAACACGGTCGGTTTGCTTGCTTTTTTGTCGGGAAAGAGTTATACTACCAACCGCAGAGTAGCCGAGGCGCGTTAAGTGTTGCGAAACGGGACGTTGTTCGCAAACGAAAGGGGATTTCCCCTGCGGTGCCGTTCGGCGCGTCCGTTGTATAAAAAGACGCTCTTTCCGGCAAAGGAGCGCGACTGTTATTCCACGGGCCTCTCAGAAATTTTCTGGAGGTTTTTTTCTATGCTTTCCAAATTGTCGAATGTTGTGTTTACGAGGTATTTTGCCTCGCTGTCCGCCGCGAAAAAGGTCGCGTACCTTGCCGTTTTCATTGCGCTCAGCGTCGTCGTCAATTCGTTTATCGAGATCTCGACGCCGAGTACCAAAATAACGTTTACGTATTTTGTCTGCTTTTTGGCGGGCTTTTTGTTGGGGCCGCTGCCCGGTTTTCTCGTCGGTTTTTTGGGCGACGCGATCGGCTTTTTGCTCGTTCCGCAGGATGTGTACTGGTTTTTCGGGCTGACGCTCGGGTTGTTCGGCATGATCGCCGGCTTTGTGCGCAAGATCCCTCTGCGGGGCAGGGCGGGCGTTTTCGGCAAAGCCGTCATCGCGCTGGTGATCAACTATCTGTTTATCACCTGTTTCGTCAATTCGCTTGCCAACTACAGTTATCTGTATATTTTTCTGCCGCACGTTGTCGAGGGGAAAACGTTTTGGATCTATCTTTCGGGCAGATTGGTCACGCAGACCATCGTTTACGCGGTAAACGTCGCCGCGGCCGCCGTGGTGCTTTCGGTTTTCGTCACGACCAATCTTTTCGGCCTGTTCCGCGATGAGCTGTACGCCCGTACGGGCGAAGCCGTAGAGCATCGTCCGGAGGTCAAGACCTCCTGACGAGCAGCTTTGCCCACCTCGGTTCGGCAAGCCCGAGCGCAAAGAGGAAAAGAAGATCCGCCGCGAGAAGTATTGCGCCCGTCAGTATGACCGCGGGGAACAGGGGCATGACCGATACGAATAAATTGCGCAGTAAAATTCCCAACAGGCAAACGGGTATGATGCTGACCGCAGAGATCAAAGTGTGCTTCAAAAAGCGCACTTTTTCTTTGCTCTTTTTTACGATGAGGCGAAGGTTGAGCACGCAGGAAATGACCGCGCTTGCGGCCGTACCCGCGATCTGCGCATAGATCCCGATGCAGGCGGGCAAAAACCACGTGCACAGCAGGGTCGCCGCCGCGCCGATAAAAAAGTAAACGCAGGTCTGCTTTTCATAGCCGACGGAATTGAGTATGCTCGTCGTGATCATGGCGATGCTCGTCGGCAGCAGCATGAAACAACAGTTTTTGATGATTTTTCCGCATTCTTCGTTGTGGAAGAGGATCTCGCCCAAGTCCTCGCCGAGGGCAAACAGCACGGGAATGATCGCGCACGCGATGAGTGCGGTTATTTTCAGCGCCTTTTCTATATTGTCGCGCAGTTCTTTATGCCTTCCGCGGTAAAAGTTTTCCGCGAGTTCGGGAACCATGACGAGCGCGAGCGAGCCGATGAGCGTGGCGGGGATGGACAGGACGGGCATGCTCATGCCCATGACCACGCCGATGCCGCTTATAGCTTCCGACGAACTCATGCCAGCGGCGATGAGCCTTGCGGGGAGAATGAGGGAGATCGCCGTATTGATGAGCGATGAGGAAGTCCGCATCCCCGTGATGGGGAGCGCGGAGGAAAGGAGCGGTTTGAGCTGCGGGCGCGGGTCGGAAAACCGTCCGCCCTTCACGAAAAAGTAGATGATCGAAACGGTAAAGGATACGAGGTAAGAAAAGACGATCGCGAAAGCGACGCGCCGCGCGCCGTCAAGGACGCTCGTCATTCCCGTGACGAGAATGACGCCCATCCCGATCATGCAGATCTCTTCGATGAGGTCGATGACGCAGTAAGGAATAAACTTTTTGTTCCCCCAGAGAGCCCCGCGTATGACCGAATATACCGAGTTGAACGTCAGCGCGGGCAGCAGGATCATCAGAAGCGACATGCACCTCGGGTCGGAAAAGATGAAATCGAAAAGGTCGTGCCCGAAAAACAGGATGCAGAACACGGGGACGGAAAAGACGAGCACGGCGACGACCGCCGCCGTCACGGTGGAGCGTTCGGCTTTTTTGCTGCCCTTCGTGCGGTGCTTGGTGATGAGGCGCGAAACGGTCAGCGGTATGCCCGACGAGGTCGCCGTGACCAGCACGGCAAAGACGGAGAGCGCGAGCTGATAAAGCCCCATGCCTTCCGAACCGAGCGTGCGCGATAGGATGATGCGGTATAAAAACCCCAAAAATTTTTCCGCAACCGAAAAGACCGTTACATAGGCGGCCGTCCTGTAAATGTTTTCTTTGCTCAAAGCGAAAGCCCCGCGTGAAAATAGATTTGCGGCGGATCTTGGCGGAAATGCGCGAAAACCGTCACAATTTATTATATCTGTCGAATACCTTTAATATGATAGTCTTTTATGAGCGGAAAAATCGCCTTTTGCGGGCGGCGCATATTTTGCGTGCTTTTGCATATGATAAAATGCTATGGAATTGCAGGAAGAAAAAAATCCGTTCGGTATCGTCGCGGTCAGGCAAGGCGACGCGCTTTGCGATTTGTGCCGCGCGGCGGGCGTTCCCGAACTTGCCGTCATCCGCCTGAACAAACTGGCGCGCCCGCCCGAAGAAGGGGAGCTGCTTCTGTTCCCGGAAGGGCGATTTATCGTCTCCGCCGCAAAGGCGGGGGATACGCCCGCTTCGCTGTGCGCGGCGTACGGCATGCGTGCGGAAGAGTTTGCTCTTTTCAACGGCACTGAATTGTTTCCGGGGCAGGAAATTTTGCTTCGGAAAAAAGAATAAAAGAGCGCCGCGCCTTATGTCACACCTTGCGCGGGCATTTCATATATTGGAATATAAAGACCGCATACAGCGGAGGTCTTTTAGCTGAATTTTTAACATTCGGAGGTTAAAATGTCATTTTATTCCAATTTTCAGACTGACAAATGCCCCGGGCCCATCAACGGAAACCCGATCAACGGTCTGAACGAAAAAGTCTGTATTCAGGCGCAGCGCGTTTTCGACGCGTGTATCCGCCAGGGGCAGACGGATGGGATCGTAGTCAACATCGTCGACCCCGTTCCCGCAAACCCTACATATCCGCTTACCTTTATCAGCGCGAGGAGCGTTTCGTCTGCGGGTACGGTCACGGCGTTTCAGGTCGACCGTCTGCCCGACAGGGCGAACTGCGCGAGGGTGCAGGCGTCTGTCGATATCCCGATCGAGGTGGTCTATACCGATGCGAACGGCACGGAAGGTAAGGCGAGCGCCACGCTCACGGTCAGCGAGGACGTCATTCTGTTCGTGCCACAGCCGTCCATCATGCCGTATGAAGTGCAGGCGGTGGTCAGCGCGGTCGCGCCCGAAGGTACTTTCAATTCGGAAACCAACACGTTCACGATCGACGCGTGTATCACGGTGATCTTGAAGATCGTCATCAACGTCGACCTGCTCGTGCCTTCTTACGGCTATTGCGTGATCCCGCCCGCGCAGGAATATACGCAGGAAGTCTGCGCCGGATTTTTTGAACTGCCTTTGTACCCGCAGGGGAATTGCGGCGGCTCGTCCGGATGCGGTTCGGGTTGCGGTAAGTAAGACGGATTCTGAAAAAGCCGGTATCCCCGATATCGGCTTTTTTATTTGTTGTTTCGGAGGAGTTATGAAAGATAAGAGGGAGAATGCGCCCGATGAAAAGAGCTGCCTGATCTGCGGGCAAAACGCGGGCGGCCGCGCCGTCTGCGACCGCTGCCGCGAAAGCCTTGCCCTGTGCGATATAGAAAATTTGGTTTCCCGCAAGATCCGCGGCGAAAAAAACCGCGCGGCGGCCGCAAACGCTTTCAAATAAAGCGGTTTTATGGTAAAATAGAGGAAAAAATTTTGCGGGGACACAGCATGAATGTTTTTGCCGTGAGCGATCTGCACCTTCCGGGCGGACAGGATAAGCCGATGGACGTGTTCGGAGGGGATTGGGCGGGGCATCTCGAAAAAATCAAGGCGGATTGGCGCGGGAAGGTTTCAAAAGAAGATATCGTGCTCATCGCGGGGGATATCAGTTGGGCGATGACGCTGGAAAGCGCGCTGCCCGATCTGAACGCCCTCGCCGATCTCCCCGGCAGAAAAATATTCATCCGCGGCAACCACGACTATTGGTGGTCGGGTATAACCGCGCTGCGCAGGAACGCCCCGGACGACAGTTTTTATTTTTTGCAGAACGACTGCGTGCGCTTCGACGGGCTCGTCGTATGCGGTTCGCGCGGGTGGGCTTGCCCGGGCAGCGTCGATTTTTCGGAATCGGACAGAAAAATTTACGAGCGGGAGGGGGAACGCTTCCGCCTCGCTTTCGGCTGCGTGCAAAAACTGCGGCAGGAGGGGGACAAGCTCGTGTGCATGATACACTATCCGCCTTTCAACGCAAAAAAAGAGGACACGCTCTTTACGGGAATGTTTGAAAAATACGGGGCGGACAAGGTCGTTTACGGGCATCTGCACGCAAATGCGGGAGCGTATGCCATGCGGACGGAGCGGAACGGGGTCGAGTACGTGCTGACTTCCTGCGATCTGCTCGGGTTTCGCCTTGCGCAAATTTATTGAGAAAAATTTTATATTCGCTTTACTTTGCCGCCCCTTTATGCTACAATAAAGAGGAACGAAGGCTTTAACGAACGGTACGGAGATGCCGCAAAGCTGTTCGGGCAAAAAGGCGAAAGAGAAGAGTAACTGTTTTCGTTGCTTGTTTGAACGGTATCCCGCGCATATTTCCGTGCGCGGGTATTTTTATATCCTTGCGGGGTAAAGAAAAATGGCGGAAGAACGCATCTTAATGGACGCGGCTGCGATCGGCAGGACGCTCGTGCGGCTGTCGCACGAAGTTGTGGAAAAAAACAAGGGGACGGACGGGCTGTGCCTGATCGGTGTAAAGCGCCGCGGCGAGATCGTTGCGCGCAGGATCGCAGGACTCATCAAAAAGGGGTACGGCGCGGAGATCCCGTGCGCGGGCATCGACATCGGCATGTACAGGGACGACCTCGTCAGCGGTTATTTCGTGCCGGACGCGCGCGTGAACCGTCTCGGTTTTGCGGTGGACGGCAAAAAAGTCGTGCTTTGCGACGACGTTCTGCATACGGGCAGGACGGTGCGCGCCGCGATAGAGGCGATATTCGATCTCGGGCGGCCCGCTTCGGTGCGCCTCCTGGTGCTCGTGGACAGGGGCGGGCGGCAGATGCCCGTTTCGGCGGATCTCGTGGGAAAGAATATCCCCACGGCGTCGAGCGAGTTCATCGACGTGCGCCTTGCGGAGATCGAAGGGGAAGATTCCCTCGGCATATCCCGCGCTTCGGAGTGAAAAATCTTTTACGAGAGGTATATCAATGTTAGGGAAAGATCTGCTCGGTCTGTACGACGCGTCCGCAGAGGATATCACGCTCATCCTCGATACGGCGGTCGGCATGAAAAAATTGCTCACGCAGAACCTGAAAAAACTTCCGCATCTGCAGGGGCGGACGGTGACGACTCTCTTTTATGAAAACAGTACGAGGACGCGCTGTTCTTTCGAACTCGCCGCAAAATATCTGGGCGCGGGCACGGTGAACATTTCCGCGTCGTCGAGTTCGGTGCAGAAAGGGGAAACGCTCATCGACACGGGCAAAACGCTGGACGCGATGAAGAACGACGTCATCGTCATCCGCCACCCGATGGGCGGCGCGCCGCACCTTCTTGCAAAGAATGTAAAGGCGTCCGTCGTCAACGGAGGCGACGGCATGAACGAACACCCCACGCAGGCGCTGCTCGATTTTTACACCATGCGCGAAAAATTCGGCTCTTTCAAGGGGCTGAAAGTCGCGATCCTCGGCGACATCAAGCACTCCCGCGTGGCGAAGAGCAATCTTTTCGGGCTTACGAAACTCGGCGCGGAGGTCTGTATGTACTCTCCCGCGACGCTCATGCCGCAGGGGATAGACAGGCTCGGGGCGAAGATCGCAAGATCGCGCGAAGAGGCGCTTGCCGGCGCGAACGTCGTGATGGGGCTGCGCATCCAGCTCGAGCGCATGCACGGCGGCTTGTTCCCGTCCCTTTCCGAATACGCCAAGTATTACGGCGTATCCGAAGAACATCTGAAATATGCGGATAAAGACTGCATCGTCATGCACCCGGGCCCGGTCAACCGCGGCGTGGAATTCACGACGGGGGTCATCGACGGGGAAAACAGCGAGATCAACGAGCAGGTTTTGAACGGCGTCGCCGTGCGTATGGCACTTCTGTTCCTGCTCTGCAAAAACAGACAGGGAGGAAGCGAAAATGCGTAAACTTCTCATCAAGGGCGGACAAGTTGTATTCGCGGACGAGGTGAAAGCCGCGGATATTCTTCTCGAAAACGGAAAGATCGCAAAGATCGGCAAAAATCTGAAGGCGGACGGCGCGGAAGTCGTCGACGCGGCGGGGCTGACCGTGTTCCCGGGGTTGATCGACATGCATGTGCATTTGAGAGAGCCGGGGTTCGAATACAAAGAGGACATCGCGAGCGGCAGCGCGGCGGCGGTCGCGGGCGGATTCACGCAGGTATGCTGTATGCCGAACACCGATCCCGTGTGCGACAATGCGGCGGTCGTCGGATATATCGCGGCGCGGGCAAAAGAAGTCGGGCTGTGCAAGGTGCGGCCGATCGGGGCGATCACGCGCGGCGAAAAGGGCGAAACGCTCTCCGAAATGGGTAAGATGAAGGATGCGGGCGCCGTCGCGGTCAGCGACGACGGAAAACCCGTCGCGAATGCGCGCATGATGCGGCTCGCTATGGAATACGCGTCCGATTTCGGGCTGATATGCCTTTCTCATTGTGAGGACAAAGACCTCGTGGACGGCGGCGTCGTCAACGAGGGTTACAACAGCACTTTGGCGGGTTTGAAGGGAATCCCGCGCGCGGCGGAAGAGATCATGATCGCGCGCGAGATCATTCTGGCCGAAACGCTGCATAAGCGCGCGCATATCTGCCACGTCTCCACAAAGGGCGGCGTGCAGCTTTTGCGCGAAGCCAAGGCGCGCGGCGTTCAGATAACGGCGGAGACATGCCCGCATTACTTTACTCTGACCGACGACGTCGTCACCTCTTTCGATGCGAACACGAAAGTTAACCCGCCGATCAGGGAAGCGGAGGATGTTGCGGCGATCAAAGAAGGGCTGCGCGACGGCACGCTCGACTGCATCGTTACCGACCACGCGCCGCACCATGTAGACGAAAAGAACGTGGAGTACAATCTCGCCGCATTCGGTATCAGCGGCATCGAAACATCGTTCTCGCTTTCGTATACCTATCTCGTGAAGGGCGGCGTTTTGTCCCTTCCCGAACTTGCCGACCGCATGAGCGCCGCGCCCGCGCGGATATTGCATCTGGAAGGAGGGAAGATCGCGGAAGGGGAAGCTGCCGATCTGATGATTGCCGATCTGAAAGCGGAGTACGTCATCGACGGCAAAAAGTTCGTTTCCAAGGGCAAAAACACGCCGTTTGGCGGCATGAAAGTTTCGGGAAAGGTCGTCTGTACGATCGTCGACGGCGACGTAAAATATCGGGCTTAAAAGGCTGTAATATTCGGAATAATTGCAAAATTAAAGTACTATGCCACGCATAAAGGAGTAAAATATGACTTATAAGCAGGAATTTATCCGCTTTCTTGCGGAGTGCGGCGTTTTGAAGTTCGGCACGTTCAAATTGAAGAGCGGCAGGATAGCCCCGTATTTTTTGAATGCGGGCGAATATAAGAAGGGATCGCAGATCAAGCGCCTCGGCGAGTTCTATGCCGACTGCATAGCGGAGAACAGGATACCCGCCGACACGCTGTTCGGGCCCGCATACAAGGGAGTGCCGCTCGCGCTTTCCGCGGCGGTCGCCCTGTATGAAAAGTACGGCATCGACGTGAATTTTTGTTTCGACAGAAAGGAAGTCAAAGACCACGGCGAGGGCGGTATGTTCGTCGGCAAACAGCCCGCGGATGGGGAAAAGGTCGTCATCATCGAGGACGTAATGACGAGCGGAAAGGCGCTCAAAGAGGTGCTCCCCAAACTGCGCGGCGCGGCGAAGGTCGATATTTCCGGCATGGTCATTACCGTAGACAGGATGGAAAAGGCGCTTGACAGTGAAAAGTCCGCCGTACAGCAGGCTTACGAGCAAGAGGGCGTGAAAGTGTATTCCATCGTCACGATCAAGGACATCGTTGCGGCGCTCGAAGAGGGCGTCATCGAGGGGAAGGAACACGTTCCCGCGATACTCGATTATCTGAAAGAGTACGGCGCAAAATATTGAGGTGAAAAATGATCGATAAACTCATAGAAAAAATCGAACAAAAGCAAAACCCGACCGTCGTGGGGCTGGATACGAGTTTCGACTATCTGCCCGACGAAATGCGCGAGGGTGTAAAGGATTTTGCGGGCGCGGCGGATGCGATCGCCGCTTTCAATAAAAAACTCGTCGACGCGGTCGCGGAGATCGTGCCTGCGGTCAAGGTGCAGATCGCCTATTATGAAATGTACGGCGTGGAGGGGATGCGCGCTTTTTACGATACCTGCCGCTATGCCGAAAGCAAGGGGCTCATCGTGATGGCGGATGCGAAGCGCAACGACATCGGCGCGACAGCCGAATGTTATGCGAAGGCTTACCTCGGCGAAACGGCGGTCGGGGATAAAGCGTATACCGCTTTCGATTCGCACTTCCTGACCGTAAACGGATATCTGGGTTCGGACGGGATCAAACCCTTCCTCGGCTGGATGCAAAAGCGCGACAAGGGTATTTTCGTGCTCGTCAAGACCTCCAACAAATCGAGCGGCGAATTGCAGGATCTGAAACTCGAAAACGGAAAGACCGTCTACGAATATATGGGAGCGCTCGTGGAAGAGTGGGGCAAAGACAGTATCGGGAAATACGGCTATTCTGACGTCGGTGCGGTCGTCGGCGCGACGCATCCCGTGCAGGCGGAAATATTGCGCAGAGAAATGCCGCACACCTTTTTCCTGATTCCCGGGTACGGCGCGCAGGGCGGTACGGCGGACGATCTGAAAGTTTGTTTCGACAAGAACGGCAGGGGCGGCATCGTCAATTCTTCCCGCGGCATTTTGTGTGCGTACAGACAGGAGAAGTATAAAGGTCTTTCTTTTGACGAGGCTGCGCGGAAAGCCTGCGAAGACATGAAGGCGGACTTGAACCGCGCAATTTCCGGTTAATTTCAGTACTACGTCAGGCATAATTCATTAAAAATCAAGGATAAAACAATGAATGAAGTAACCGTCAGAATTTTGGAAAACAAGCCGGTCGCGGCGGGCATTTATAAAATGACGTTCGCGTTGCCCGAAAAAGTCGTTGGGATCTCCTGCGGAAAATTTGTGAATATTTCGGTCGGCGACGGCGCGCATCTTTTGCGCCGACCGATCGCCGTCTGCGAGCATACGGAAGATACCGTTACGATCTGTTATCAGTTGAAGGGCGAAGGCACGAGGCTGATGAGCGGGAAAAAGGCGGGCGATACGCTTTCGTGTGTTCTGCCCCTCGGCAACGGGTTTTCGTTGCGCGGCGAAGACGAGCGCGTTGCGCTTGTCGGCGGCGGCGTCGGCGTTTTCCCGATGTATTCGGTGCTCAAAGAATATGAGGGGACGGGCAAAAAATTCTTCTCTTATATCGGTTTTCGAAGCAAAGCCGCCGTCTGTTATGCGGAAGGTTTTGCCGCGCTTTCCGAAAAGGCGGAAATCGTCACCGACGACGGCAGTTTCGGGAAAAAATCGAACGCGGTCGAGGCTTTTTTGGGTGACTGTGAAACCGCAAAGCCCGACGTCGTATTGTCCTGCGGGCCGACGCCCATGCTGCGCGCACTGAAAGCGGGGCTTGCCGAAAGGGGGATAAACATTCCCTGTTATGTGTCCCTCGAAGAGCGTATGGGGTGCGGCATCGGCGCGTGCCTCGTCTGCGTGTGTAAAAAGAGCGGCAAAGCGGAAAACGTGCGCGTCTGCAAAGACGGCCCCGTTTTCGAGATAGGCGAGGTGGAACTGTAATGGCGAATCTGAAAGTAAATCTTTGCGGAGTGGAATTGAAAAACCCCGTCGTTGCGGCGAGCGGCACGTTCGGGTTCGGCAAGGAATTCGATGAAATTTACGACATCGGCGTTTTGGGCGGCATCAGCACGAAAGGGCTTACGCTCGAACCCCGCCTCGGCAACCCTACGCCGCGCATCGCGGAAGGGCGCGGCGTTATCCTGAACGCGGTGGGGCTGCAAAACCCCGGCGTCGACGCCTTTTTAAAAGACGACCTCGATTTTCTGAAAAGCAAACATATCGCCGTCATCGCGAACGTCGCGGGCAAAACACTCGACGATTACGCGGGCATCTGTGAAAAATTGGACGGCAAAGTGGACATGATAGAGCTGAACATCTCCTGCCCCAACGTGAAGTGCGGGGGCATGGCATTCGGCATCAGGCCCGAAAGCGTGAACGAAGTCACGAAAGTTTCCAAAAGCGCGCTGAAAAAGACGCCGCTCATGGTCAAACTTTCGCCCAACGTCGAAAGCATCGCCGCGAATGCCGCCGCCGCGCAAAAGGGCGGGGCGGACGCGGTCTCCCTCATCAATACGCTTACGGGCATGGTCGTCGACATAGAAAGAAAAAGGCCGCTCATCGCCAACAATACGGGCGGCGTTTCGGGCGCGGGCATCAAGCCGATCGCCGTCAGGATGGTCTGGGAAGCTTGCAATGCGGTGGATATTCCCGTTATGGGCATGGGCGGCATAACGTCTGCGGAGGACGCGCTCGAATTTATCATCGCGGGCGCGGCAGCCGTGCAGGTGGGTACGGCGAATTTTACCGATACGCTTGCCATGCCGAAAATCATCGAAGGGCTGAATGCCTGGCTGGATTCGCACGGCGTTGCCGACGTCAACGAACTGCGCGGCACGCTCAAACTCAACGGCTGAATTTTGCGGAGGAAAAAACGCTTTGGCGCACTTGCGTCAAAGCGTTTTGAATACATAGCCCTCATTTTTGAAGCGGCGTATGATTTCCGGCAGGGCGCGCACCGTGTTTTTGTATCCGACGCCGTCGTGCATGAGCAGAATGACGGGCGTTTTCCCTTCGCTCGTTCTGATTGCGTTTTCGAACAGCTGTTTTGCGGTATAGCGGCCCTCGGCGTCTCCCGCGGAAGCGTTCCAGTCGTAATACCTGTAACCCGCCCGCGTCACGGCCTCCCGCAGGGAGGGGCAGAGGAAAGACCCTCCCGGGAATCGGTACAGATTTTTATTGTAATCGGGGAGGACTTTCTTTATCGCGCCGCGGCATTTTTCGATATCTTTCAGCAGGGCGGCCTTGTCCGCGTAAATTTCGTCATAGCGGTGCGAATATGTGTGTATGCCGATCGAATGCCCTTCTTCGGCCGTGCGTTTCAGGATTTTCTCTCTCCCTTTGATTTGCCTTCCGACGACGAAAAAAGTCGCCCGGACGTTTTCTTTTTTGAGGACGTCCAAAACTTTCGGGGTGGTGGAATCGGTCGGCCCGTCGTCGAAGGTCAGATAGATCTCGAGCGGCTGCGCGGGCGGAGAACATGCGCGCGCGGGAATGAAAGGAAGCGCCGCAAAAGCGGCCAGCGCGAGGAGTGCCGCGGCGATAAATTTCTTCATAAAAAAAGTTTGCGCTTTTTTGTGTTTTTCAGTCGAGGGCGCGGCGAAAAATTTTTACCGAAAAAATTTTTCAAAAAATTTTCGTCAAAACCGTTGACAAGACAAAAAAAGTGTGATATTCTGAAAAAAACCGAAGAGGTAAAAGAGTAGCTCGGCTACAGCAGATCAACAGAGAGTCTCCGATGGTGTGAATGAGGCGGTCTGACGCGGAGTGAATGGGTTACCGAGGGCGGGTGCGAAAGGCAGCGAGTAGTTCCCGACGTGGCTTTCACGTTACAGGAAGAGGGTATGATGGTACCTGCAACGAGGCGGCATGTTTATGCCGTAAAATTGGGTGGCAACACGGTTTTATTCGTCCCAAGCGAGTAGAACCGTGTCTTTTTTATGTCATAAAAAATCTAAAAAGGAGAACAAGAACCATGGCAAAACAACCGATCCCTTACAAGATCTACCTGTCCGAAGAGGAGATCCCGAAAAAGTGGTATAACCTGAACGCGGCAATGAAGGTCAAACACGCTCCTTTTCTCAATCCCGCGACCCTCAAGCCTTGCGGGGCGGAAGATCTGAAACCGGTATTCTGCGACGACTGCGTTTCGCAGGAACTCAACGTGACCGATCTCTACATCGATATCCCCGAAGAGATCCGCGATTTTTACAAGATGTACCGCCCGTCGCCGCTGGTGCGCGCGTATTGCCTTGAAAAGGCGCTCGGCACGCCTGCGGAAATTTATTATAAGTTCGAAGGAAACAACACGTCCGGCTCGCATAAACTCAATTCCGCCGCCGCGCAGGCGTACTATGCAAAAAAACAGGGGCTCAAATCCGTCACGACCGAAACGGGCGCGGGGCAGTGGGGCACGGCGCTTTCGATGGCGTCGGCATATTACGGGCTCGACCTCATCGTGTATATGGTCAAAGTTTCCAGCGAGCAGAAGCCTTACCGCAGAGAAGTGATGCGCACTTACGGCGCACAGGTCATCCCTTCGCCTTCCGACACGACGGAAGCGGGCAGGAAGATATTGAAAGAATTCCCCGGTACGGGCGGCTCTCTCGGTTGCGCGATCAGCGAGGCGGTGGAGCGCGCCGTCACTTCCGATTCCTGCCGCTATGTTTTGGGCAGCGTGCTCGATCACGTCCTGCTGCATCAGTCCGTCATCGGCCTGGAAAGCAAAGCCGCGCTCGAAAAGTATGACGTTCAGCCCGACACGATCATCGGCTGCGTGGGCGGCGGCTCCAACTTCGGCGGGCTCATCGCGCCTTTCATGGGAGACAAGATCGCGGGGAAAAACAACATTGAATTTATCGGCGTCGAACCTGCGAGCTGCCCTTCGCTCACGCGCGGAAAATTCGTTTACGACTTCTGCGACAGTGCGAAGATCACGCCGCTTGCCAAGATGTATACGCTCGGCTGCGGTTTTATGCCCGCGTCCAACCATGCGGGCGGGCTTCGTTACCACGGCATGAGCCCGATCGTTTCCGAACTTTATCATCAGGGGCTTATGCGCGCGGTGGCGGTCGAACAGTCCAAAGTGTTCGAAGCGGCGGAATATTTCGCGCGCACGGAAGGTATCCTCCCTGCGCCCGAGTCCAGCCACGCGATCCGCGTCGCGATCGACGAGGCTCTCAAATGCAAGGAATCGGGCGAAAAGAAGCGTATTCTCTTCGGGCTCACGGGGACGGGCTACTTCGACATGGCGGCGTACAAACAGTACAACGACGGCACGATGACCGACTATATCCCGACGGACGAAGACCTGGAAAAAGGTTTTGCGAGTATTCCCGATATTCCGCAGAATAAATAAAAAAATCCGTTTACAATCGGCGGAAATCATGTTATAATAAACGGGAGAACAGTTATCGTTCTCCCGTTTAATTTATTATTTTAGGAAAGGCAAAAGCGATCATGAAACTCAAAGATCTGTACGGCGCGTCTGCCGGCAAAGCGGCTTTTTTCCGCCGCATCGAACAACTTTCTGCACAGTACGAAAAACTTACGGGCAAAAAACCCGAATGTTTTTATTCCTCTTCCGGCAGGGCGGAAATTTGCGGGAACCATACCGACCACAACCACGGCAAGGTTTTGGTCGCGGCGATCTCCTGCGACGTCCTTGCCGCCGTCGGAAAGACGGACGACGGAACGATCACCGTCCATTCTCTCGGATTTCCTCCTTTCTCGCTCAACATTGCAGACCTTGCCGTGAACAAAGAGGAATACGGCAAGAGCGTGGCGCTCGCGCGCGGCGTGGTAAAGGGGTTCAAAGACCGCGGCTATGCCGTCGGCGGGTTTACGGCGGTCACGGAGAGCACGATTTTCCGCGGGGCGGGTGTTTCTTCTTCGGCGGCGTTCGAACTTCTCATTTCCGAGATCCTCAACGACCTTTATTGCGGCGGCAGGGTCGGGAAAGTGGAAAAGGCGATCGTTTCGCAGTACGCCGAAAACGAATATTTCGGCAAACCCTGCGGGCTTTTGGATCAGTCGGGCATTTCTTTGGGCGGTATCAACGAGATCGACTTCAAAGACCCCGAATCCCCCGAGATCAGGTCTTTGGCCGCGCCCGAAGGGTATACGCTGGTCATAACCAACACGGGCGGTTCGCACGCGGCGCTCACCGAGCATTACGCGGCGATCAAAACGGAGATGCACGACGTCGCGAACTGTTTCAAAAAGCAGTATCTGCGCGAAGTCGCGCCCGATGAATTTTATGCGGCGATCCCCGCGCTTCGCAAAAAGGTGAGCGAAAGGGCGATCCTGCGCGCATGCCACTTCTATGAAGAAAACGAACGCGTCGAACGCGCGGCGGCCGCTTTGAAAAGCGGTAACACGGCGGAGTTCCTTTCCGCGGTGGAAGAATCGGGGAAAAGCAGCCTGAACTGTCTGCAAAACTGTTTTGTTCCCGGGAGCTGCGAACAGCCCGTGACGCTCGCGATACATATCTCCGACCGTATCATTAAGGACGGGGCGGTGCGCGTGCACGGCGGCGGGTTCGCGGGGACGATCCTCGCTTATCTCGCTGACGCGGAAGTGGAAAATTATGTCGGGCAGATGAGCGGCATTTTCGGGAAAGAAAATGTTTTCACCGCAAATGTCAGAAAGCCCGGTGCAGTCCGTATCGACCCGGACGAACTTTTGAAATAAAAAGGCGAATGCAATACAGGAGGAAAACAGTATGATCCATGCAAGATTTTTCGGGAAAACGTCGGAAGGGAAGGACGTATATGCCCTCACGTTGAAAGACGGCAAAAACGAAGCGGTCATCCTCAATCTCGGCGGCATCATCCAGTCGCTCAAGATCGCCGATAAAAACGGAAACCTCGTCGACGTCGTCCTCGGTTACAACGATGTCGCCGGGTACGAAAACAACGGCGGTTATCTCGGCGCGCTGATCGGCCGTTTCGGCAACCGCATCGAAAAGGGCAGGCTCGTCATCGACGGGGAAACGTACCAGCTTTTCTGCAACGACCGCGGCAACCATCTGCACGGCGGGCAGAAAGGGTTCGACAAAAAAATTTGGGATTACGTGTTCGAAGGTTCTGACGGAAACACGCTCTCTTTGAGCACGACCGCCGCGGACGGAGAGGAAAATTATCCCGGCGCGATGCGCGTTCAGGTCAAATATACTTTTGTCAACGGCGAACTGAAAATCGATTATGCCGCCGTTTCCGACAAAAAGACGGCGATCAATATGACAAACCACGCCTATTTCAATCTCGACGGCGAAGGTTCGGGCAACGTGCTCGATACCTTCCTGACGATCAATGCGGACAGGGTGACGCCTACGGACGAAACGCTGATCCCGCACGGCGAATTCAAGGACGTGACGGGTACGCCATTCGATTTCAGGAAGCCCCGCCGCATCGGCGAGCGCATCAACGACGACGACCCCGACCTCAATTACGGCGGCGGGTACGACATCAACTTCGTTCTCAATAAGCCGTGCGGCACATACGGGAAGATCGCCGAAGCGGAGAGCGAGCGCAGCGGCATCGTCATGGAAGTGTATACCGATAAGCCCGCCGTGCAGTTGTACACGGGCAACGGGTTGAGCCAGAACGGGAAGTCGGGCTATTATAATAAAAATTACGGGTTCTGCCTCGAAACGCAGTTTATTCCCAACGGCGTGAACTGCCCCGCGTACGACGCGCTCGGCAGTGCGATCTACGAGAAAAATCAGATCTACCACTTCACGACCGCCTATAAATTTATCGTAAAATAAAGTTATGAAATTTTTGATCGCATCCGATATACACGGGTCCCGCCTTTATGCGCAGCGAGTGGCGCAGAAATTTGAAGAGGAAAAGGCGGACAAACTCATCCTGCTCGGCGACATTTATAACCACGGGCCGCGCAATCCGCTCCCCGAATGTTATGACCCGCTGGGCGTCGCAAAGGTTCTCAACGCCATGACGGACAAACTGCTCGTCGTCAAGGGCAACTGTGACAGCGACGTCGATACCATGATCTCCGATTTCGAATTTGTTTCCGAAGCGGTGATCATCGACTGCGGAAAACAGGTGTTCTTGCAGCACGGCGACAGGTACAGTATCGATCATTTGCCCAAAAACTGCGGCGATGCGTTCGTTTACGGGCATTACCATACGGGTTTTATACAGAGAAAGGGCAACGTCCTCGTCGCAAACTGCGGTTCGGTGTCCCTTCCGAAAAACGATACCGCGCACAGCTATATCGTTTTGGAGAACGGAGAACTCATTCTCAAAGACGTCGTGAGCGGCGAAGAGATCTCGCGCGAAAAAATCTGAATGCGGAAAAGTCGGGCGCTTTTGAGCGCTTGACTTTTTTCGTTCAGCGCGGTAAACTGAATAGGATAAAATTTTTATACGGAGTGAAAAATTATGCAAAAGATCAGATTGGGCATCGTCGGGTACGGCAACCTCGGCAGGGGCGTACAGTATGCCGCAAAACAGAACCCCGATACGGAAGTCGTCGCGGTGTTTACGCGGCGCGATCCCGCAAGCGTGAAAACCGTTCTTCCCGTCAAAGTGGAAAAGTACGAAGATATGAAAAATTACGTCGGCAAGATCGACGTGATGATCCTTTGCGGCGGCAGCGCGACAGACCTTCCCAAACAGTCGGCGGAAGTCGCTTCCATGTTCAATATTGTTGATAGTTTTGATACGCACGCAAAAGTTCCCGAGCATTTCGCTTCCCTCGAAGAAGCGGCGGAAAAGGCGGGAACGCTCGGCGCGATGAGCGTCGGCTGGGATCCGGGGCTGTTTTCGCTCGCGCGCATCATTTTCGGCTCGGCCCTTCCCGAAGGCGGTACTTATACGTTCTGGGGCAGGGGTGTGAGCCAGGGTCACAGCGACGCGATCCGCCGCATCGAAGGGGTCAGGGACGCGCGCCAGTATACGGTGCCCGTCGAAAGCGCGCTGGAAAGGGTCAGGAGCGGCGAAAACCCCGTGCTTTCCACCCGCGAAAAACATACCCGCGAATGCTATGTCGTGGCGGAAGAGGGGGCTGACAAAGCGCGCATCGAAAAAGAGATCAAGACGATGCCCAACTATTTTGCCGATTACGACACGACGGTGCATTTCATTTCCGAAGAGGAACTGCTCAAAAATCACGGCGGCATTCCGCACGGCGGGCTCGTGCTCCGCTCGGGTAAATCTGCCGCGGACAACAAGTTCCTCATGGAATTTTCTTTGAAGCTGGACAGCAACCCCGAATTCACTTCGAGCGTGCTCGTCGCCTATGCGCGCGCGGTATACCGCATGCACAAGGAGGGGCAAACGGGCGCGGTTACGGTGTTCGACGTCGCTCCGAAATATCTTTGCCCGCTTTCCGATGAGGAACAGAGAAAGGAATTGCTTTGATTTGAATAACCGACGGAAACAGCCGCCCTTTCGGGCGGCTGTATTTCATTTTTTCTTATTCCGCTTGTTTTTGTGCTTAAACAGTCTGCTTTTTAAAAAGAGCAAACAGGCTACCGCTACTCCGGCGATGCCCAAAAAGATATGGTTCCCGGGGTCTTCCGCAAAACCGAAAATGGATATTACGGTCAGTATGGCGCCGATCGCGGTCAATATGGACGATTCCACTTTGTCGACGTAATCGCTCTTTGTTTGGTAAACTTCTTTGAGGGCCGCCTGATTCCGCGCATATATTTCGAGCTGTTTGTCTATGCGGAAGGCTTTTCTGATTTCGTCGGTGGATTTTTGGGAAGAGGCGTAGTTCATTTGAATATCCCAAAAATCGATCGTTTTGGCGTATTCGCTCAGAATATTCCCGTAACTTTTTAAAGTCTGCGAAGAAGATTTGCCGTCGATCTTGGATAGATACTTGACGATGTATTTATTTGCGAAACAGATGGCGGATTCCTCGAATACGGCAAGTTCGGCGAGGTACATCGTAACGGATTCGGTGACGATGCGGTTTTCTACGGACGAACAGAGGGTTTTGGAAAGCTGCACGATCAGGTTGTTGTACGAATATGCCGCCGCATAGCCGTATTGAGAAAAACCGTTCGGGCTTTTCAGCTTTTCGCGGATCTCGGGATCGGCCACGCGCCCGAGCGATTCGCCCTCATCGTAAAGGGTTTCGCTGAACATGACGGAAGCGAGCAGGTCGTCGCTCACGTCTTTTCTGTCGCGGAATATCGTTATGATGTTCTTCGCGCTCCCGTTCTTTTCCAAGCCGTAATTGTTCAGGATATATTCGAAAAGGTTGACCGTCTTGCCGGCGTCGAATATGTTGATCTGATTGCGCGAAACGCAGTCGAGATATTGTGTAAGCAACAGCCCGCAGGACATGCATACGATATGGAACACGCCGATGGAAGACCGGGTGTCTACCGAAACGAAAATGTTTGCCTTGTACGCTTCGCCGCAGGGCACATCCTTTTCGATGCCTTGGAAACACAAACTCTGTTCGCAGAGCAATTGAATGTCGAACGAACCGAGGTAAAACCTGCGTATCCTGTTTTTGAACCCCTCGCGCGACTTTGCGAAGGGTACGCCCGATTCGTATTCGGTTCTGAATTCCAGGGCCTGCAGTATATGCAGGGCGGAGCGGTTATACTTTTCGAAGTGCGCTTTTTGCAGTACGGAGATGTCGGAATATTGTATGGGTATGCATGTGATAACGTCGGGGATGACCGACCATTCGGTGCTTTTTGCGCGGTAAATTTCTCCGTCGAAAGTATGTATATTCTTTTTTATTTCCTCGGCGTCGTACAAGTTATAATCGGAAACGAGGTAGCAAACCGCGGGAGCATTTTCTATGTAAACCGTCTTTTCGATGCAGTTTGTAAGCCCTGCTTCTCTTTGGAACTGTAAGAGTTTATCGAAATCGAGCTCGTATAGCCGTGCTTCCGTCTCCGTTTCGGTTTGAGGAACAAAAAACGGCAGTTCATGGACGGGGCGCAGCCTGCTGCAGCGCACAAGGCGATAGGGCGTTCCCTGCAGGCAAGGGGCGTCGTAATCTGCGGGGATAACGAGCCGCGGCGATCTGCCGTAATCGTAAGGTTTATCGCCTTTCTTTTTTACGATCGTGCATCCGTCGGCTTTTCCCGAAAATTCAAATCCTTCGCGCCTGTAAATGCCCAAAGAGAGCGGATTGGAAACGTCCGCGATGATGCCGAAGTGATTGTAAGTAAGCACAAGTTCGTGAATGAGCGAAGAGGCGATGTGCTTGCGCCGCATTGCGGGGGAAACGGCGACGGCGAGCAGGTAAATGTAATCTTTGCTCCCGTCCATGCAGCTTTCGAGAAACTTTCTTTCCTTTTCGAGGGATCTGCTCTTTGCCGCATTTCCGTCGAGCGTAAAAAAGTGCCCGAACTCTTGTCGGTGGCAGATCTTCATTTTATAGTAGTTGAAAGCCAGTAAAAAAGCGACGATCTTTCCGTTGTGTTCGATTTTTTTCGCGATGCCGAAACGGATGCAGATATCTATGCTTTTTTCAAAAATTCGAGTAAGTTCTGCTTCGCCGCCCTGCGCCAATACGTCGGCGTAGTACGGATCGTCCTTAAAATTGGCGCATCCGAACGCTGCGGCTTCCCGTATTTCGCCCGGGGAAATATCTGCTATCATCCGTGGAGTTCCTCCGATGAAAGAATATATGAATATTGTATCACGGGTTTACGGTTCTGTCAAGAGACGGTTTGGTTTGCCGGCCGTTTGCACGCAATTACCGCCAAAAATTTTCCTGAAAAAATTGTGCGATTTCGTTGACAAAAAGAAAGCTTTTTTATATACTATATGCAGATAAAAAACTTATGCGCCGACACAAGATGTTGTGTTTGCAACCCAACTTTCTGCAACTGGTGGTATAAGCGGGCGACCGCGGGGGAGCAGAAAGGGATATCGCCGACCACCTGGGCAGTTTTGCATGACTGCGCAGGTTTTTTTATACCGAAAAAACGATCGGAGGAAGCCGACATGGCAAAGACGGAATTTAAAAGCGGCGTCTACGAAGGCGAGATCAACGTGCGCGATTTTATTCAGCGCAACTACACCCCGTACGAGGGCGGGGCGGAATTTTTGGCGGGGCCGACGGCGCGCACGAAAAAAATGATGGAAAAGATCGACGCGCTCCTCAAAGCCGAGAGCGAAAAGGGCGGCGTGCTCGACGTGGATACCGAACGCGTTTCATCCCTTTTGACATATCCCGCCGGGTACATCGACAGGGACAATGAGATCATCGTGGGGCTTCAGACGGACGCGCCTTTAAAGCGCGGCGTGAATCCTTTCGGCGGCATCCGCATGGCGCGCCAGTCGTGCGAGGCGTACGGGTATAAACTGTCCGATAAAGTCGAAGAGGAATTCAGTTTCAAAACGACGCACAACGACGGCGTTTTCCACGTTTACACCGACGACATGAAGGCCGTGCGCCATGCCGGGCTTCTGACGGGGCTGCCCGACGCGTACGGCAGGGGCAGGATCATCGGCGATTACAGGCGCGTCGCGCTGTACGGCGCGGATAAGCTCATCGAGGAGAAGGAAAAAGACCGCCGCGCCTACGGCAAAAAGCTGATGGACGAGGCGAACATCCGCACGCTCGAAGAATTGTATAAACAGATCGATTTCCTGAAAAAGTTAAAGGAAATGGCGCGCCTTTACGGAAAAGACATATCCGAACCCGCGCAGAATGCGGAAGAGGCGATCCAGTGGACGTATTTCGCCTATCTTGCGGCGATCAAAGAGCAGAACGGCGCGGCGATGAGCCTCGGCAGGGTTTCAACCTTCTTCGATATCTATATCGAGCGCGACCTTGCGGACGGAACGCTGACCGAAGAGCGTGCGCAGGAGCTGATCGACGATTTCGTCATCAAACTGCGCATCACCCGTCAACTCAGGACGCCCGAATACAACGACCTTTTCGGCGGCGACCCCACCTGGACGACGGAGAGTATCGGCGGCATGGGAGAGGACGGCAGAACGCTCGTAACGAAAACTTCGTACCGCATGCTGAATACTTTGTATAACCTCGGGGCGGCGCCCGAACCCAACATGACGGTGCTTTGGTCTGAGAGCCTTCCCGAACCTTTTAAAAATTTCTGCGCGAAAGTCTCCATCGATACCGATTCCATCCAGTACGAGAACGACGACCTCATGCGCCCGATCTACGGCGACGATTACGGCATCGCGTGCTGCGTGTCGGCGATGAAGATCGGCAAGCAGATGCAATTCTTCGGCGCGCGCTGCAACCTTGCGAAACTTCTTCTGCTCACCCTGAATGGGGGGAGGGACGAAAAGAGCGGCAAACAGCTCGGCCCCGAAGGCGACAGGTTCAAAGGCAAACTCGACTATAAAAAAGTCCGCGCCGCGTATTCGAAATATATCGCGTGGCTTTGCAACCTCTATGTGAATACGCTCAACGTCATTCATTACATGCACGATAAATACGCCTATGAAAAGGTCCAGATGTCGCTGCACGACACCGAAGTCGAGCGCTTCCTCGCCTGCGGCGTGGCGGGGCTTTCCGTGGCGGTCGATTCGCTCTCCGCGATCAAATATGCGGACGTCACGCCCGTTTACAACGACGAGGGCATTATTTACGATTTTAAGATCGAAGGCGAATTCCCCAAATACGGCAACGACGACGACAGGGTCGACAATATCGCCGTGGAACTTCTGCGCGAATTTCACGAAGAACTGAAAAAGACGCCCGCATACCGCGGGGCAAAGCACACCCTTTCGGTGCTCACGATCACCTCCAACGTGGTGTACGGCAAAAAGACGGGGGCGACGCCCGACGGAAGGGCTGCCGGCGAACCGTTCGCGCCGGGGGCGAACCCGATGCACAACCGCGACGTAAACGGCGCGCTCGCGTCCCTCAACTCGGTCGCGAAACTCCCTTACGACTGCTGCCGCGACGGGATCTCGAATACTTTTTCGATCGTGCCTTCCGCGCTCGGCGGCGACAGGGAGGAGCGCGCGGAAAATCTGACCGATATGCTGGACGGATACTTTTCGCAGGGGGCGCATCATCTGAACGTGAACGTGTTCGACAGGGAAAAACTCGTGGCTGCTATGGAGCATCCCGAACTGTACCCCAACGTCACGATCCGCGTTTCGGGGTATGCCGTCAATTTCCACAAACTTTCCAAAGCGCATCAGTTGGAAGTGCTGAAGCGCACCTATCACGGCAGGATCTGAAAACAAATCGGGAAAATGTATATAAAAAACCGCCGCACGCGCGTTGAGCGCGTGCGGCGGTTTCCCGAAAGAGGGAAAACAGGAGCAAATAATATGAGCGATCGTAAACAGAATGCGCTTACGGGCTTTATCGATTCCGTCTATTGCGGTTCGGGCGTGGACGGCAGGGGGCTTCGCTGCGTCGTGTTTTTTTCGGGGTGCAATTTGCGCTGTCCGTTTTGCCACAACCCCGAAACGCTTTTCAAGCGCGGGCGGGAAACTTCGGCGGAAGAACTTTTTCAAAAATTGAAACGCTATAAGCCCTATTTCAAAAAGGGCGGCGTCACTCTTTCGGGCGGCGAACCGTTCCTGCAGAAAGATTTTTTACTGGCGCTCGTCTCTCTTTTGAGAAGAGAAAATATTCACGTCGTTGCCGAGACCAACGGGCATATTCCCGATGAAGAAATTCTCCGCGCGCTGGACGGGGTCATCGTCGATATTAAAAATCAGGAAGCAGACGAACCGTCCGTCTACGAATCCTTCTTTACGCTTTGCGACCGCGTCGGCTGCCCGTATGAGATCACAAACGTGCTCGTACCCGGCAAAAACGATACGGGGGAAAAACTGGCAGACCTCGCGAAACTCGTAAGAGGCAGGGGGAAAAGGGTGAAATTTCTTCCTTTCCGCAAACTCTGCGAGGAGAAATACAAAGAACTCGGGATCGCTTTCCCTTATGCGGATATGCGCGAAGCGGAGAGCGAAGACGTTGAAAATGTTGAAAAAATCATGCAAAACCGCAAATTCTTAAAATAATTTGAGTACTATGCGTGACATAAACAGTTAAAATAGTGTAAAAAGCGGGCGCATCTCTTTTTGAGACGCGCCCGATTCAGCGTACATAAAGACCGCAATTATGCGTTTGATTTCAGATATTTGAGCGCCTCCGTCCCTGCGATCATGCCGTCGCACACGGCCTTGGCGATCTGCTGCAACCCGGGGGTGCAGTCGCCCGCGGCATAGATACCCGGGATGTTCGTCTCGCGCTTTTCATTGACGGCGATCTTATTGCCCGACATTTCCAGCCCGAGTTTTTTGGAAAGTTCGAATGCACCCGCCGACCCGCAGGCTATGAATACGCCGTCGACGGCTTTGCGCGTGCCGTCCTCAAACACGATTTCCGAAATTTTGTCTTCGCCCTCAAAGGAGAGGATCTTCCGCCCGTCCCGGGTGATACCTGCCGTATCGAAAGCGGGGGAGTCCCCGTTCGTGTAAACGGTCACGTCGTCTACGATGTTTTTGAGGACGCCGTACTCGCTCAAAGCGTATTTGCCGCTGCCGATGACGGCGACCCTTTTTCCTCTGAAAAAGAAGCCGTCGCAGACGGCGCAGTAACTTACGCCCTTTCCTTCAAACTTTTCGATGTTTTGTATGGGCGGCACGTTGCGGGATACGCCGCAGGCGATAACGATTGCGCCCGCTTCGTATTCCGCCGATACAGTTTTTACCGAGTATCCGTCCGCGCCGAATTCGATCCCCGCGATCTCGTCCTTTACAATTTTGACACCGAGGTTCTGCGCCTGTTTCACGCCGCGCTCGGTGAGTTCCTTTGCGGAGATCCCGTTTTCGAATCCGTAATAGTTTTGTATCAGTTCCGCTTTTTCGAGCGCGCCGCCGTCTTTGGCGATGACGGTCACGTCCGCACCGCCGCGCACGGCGTACAATGCCGCCGAGATGCCGGCAGGGCCTTGCCCGATGATGACCAGTTTTTTCATGTTTCCTCCTTGCGGCGGCAATTTGCCGCCGCATCCGGCAGCTGCGTTCAAGCGCCTTTTTTCAGGATCTTATACCCCTTTTTAGGTTTCGGCTCGCTGCGCTTGCCTTTATAGACGTAGGACAGCGCGGCGACCAGGATCAGCGCGGCGATGACCGCGATGACCACGTAAGCCCAGACGGGGATAGGGAGGCCCTTGACTTCTTCCCACATCTCGTTGACGGCGGCGTTCGTTTCGTTGTCGAAGTGCTGCATGACGGCGCTGCGCACGATAACTTCTTCGGTCGGGTACTGCGCCGAGATCTGCCTGTTCAGGCTCTCTTCCGAAACGTAGATCACGTAATCGCCGTAATCGCCCGTGCCGCCGAAAAAGTAATTGAGGTCATAGGGGACGAGCGCGTTGCCGTCCTCGTCGTAACCCGGCGTGCCTTCGGCGGATTCGTCGTACCAGTCGATCATCTCCTCATAGACTTCGTCGCCCGCGACCGCCGAGGTATAGCCGATAAAGTTCATGTTTGCGACTGCGTTCTCGGGGCGGGAGAGAAAGTCGATGAATTTTTGCGCCAGTTCGACGTTCGCGCCCTTGGGCATGACCCAGCCGTCAAACCAGATGTTGGAACACTCTTCGGGAACGATATAGTTGAGGTAAATGCCGGGCACTTCCCGGCCGTTTTCGTCGGTATACGGCTCGGCGTCGTCCATGGAAAAGACGGCGTCTCCGCTCCATGCAAAGTTTATGGAGATCTTGCCCGTGATCATGTCCTGTTTGCCGCTGTCCACTTCAAAGCCGTAAAGATACTGTTTCAGGTCGAGCAGGGCGTCTTTCACCTTTTCCAGCGTGTCCTCGTCCGTGCGGTTCATGATGTCGGTAACTTTTGCGTTGTATTCGGCGTATTTTTCGTCGGAAAGGGTCATGTCTTTCGCGCCGTACTCTTCGGCCAGGGCGGCAAGCTCATTCCTGTAAACGTACGCCACGCCCAAAAAGTAGGAATCGCGCACGCTGTCTTTTATGGTGGACATATGGTCGTATTTGCCGTTCCAGATGCCCGCCCAGCTCGCGAGGTCGTTTTCGTCCACAAGCCCGGGGTTGTATACGTAGCCCATCGTGCCCCACATGTAAGCGGCGGCATAGCGCGTCCAGCCGTTTGCTTCGAACAGGTCTTTGATGTAGGGGGAGGCGTATTTCGCGTAATTGCTGTTTGCAAGAAAATCGTCCGTGAACGGCTCGACCATGTCCTCGGCGATCATCTTCATGATCATGTAATCGGAAGGGCATACGAGGTCGTATCCCGCGGCGTTGATTTTCAGCTCGTTGTACATGTTTTCGTTCGTGCCGAAAGTGGAGTATTCCACCGTGACGCCCGGATTTTCCTCTTCGAATTTGGCGATGAGATCGACGTATTCGTCGGAATCTCCGTCGGGCCGGCTGATGTAATCTTCCCAGTTATATACGTGCAGAACCGTGCCGCCGCCCGAAGAGGCGCATCCCGCCGCGGAGAGCGCAAAAACGGAGAGTATTGCCGCGGCCGCCGCAACGGAAAAGAAACGGAAAAATCGCTTCATCTGGAGCCCTCCTTTTTCTTTCCCGCGCGCAGATTCACGATGAGCACCGCCGCGATCATGACGACGAAGATAAGCGCCGAAAGCGCGCGGAGCGCGGGCGTGGAACTGTTCGTGCCGTTCTTGACCGCGTTGTAGACGTAGGTACTGATGGTGTCGAAGGTGCGGGGTTTTGTGAAGGCCGTCACGATATAATCGTCGAGGGAAAGAGTGATGGAGAGCATAAAGCCCGAAACGATGCCCGAAAACACCTGCGGTATGACCACTTTAAAGAGCGCTTTCGTGGGACTTGCGCCGAGATCCAGCGCCGCTTCATAGATGTTGGAATCCATTTGTTTGAGTTTGGGCATGACGGAGAGGACGACGAACGGCGTGCATAATACCATGTGCCCGACGATCAGGGAAAAATACGTTCTGTACAGCGCGATGAACGAGAAGAGCAGCGCCAGCGAGATCGCGGTCACGATCTCCGCATTGATGATGGGGATCTGCGAAACGCCCTTGAGGGGCGCGGCGACTTTCTTTTTGCTGTAAAAGATCCCGATCGCGCCCGCCGTGCCGAGAACGGTGGAGAGCGCCGCCGCGACGAGCGCGAGTACCACGGTGTTGAGCAGGATGCGCATGATCTCGCGGCTTTGGAAAAGTTCGGCGTAGAGTTTGAAGGAAAAACCTTCCCACCTGCCGATGACGTTCGCGTCGGTAAAACTGTATACGACCAATAAGAGTATCGGCGAATATATGAAGATGAGAACCGCCACGCACAGGGCGACGGATAAAATTTTCTTTACCATAAGTTTGCCCCCCTCGCGTTGCTTTTATCCTCTTTGAACCCGCCCGTCGCGAGCAGGGTCAAAAAGATGATGACGAGCAGAATAATGGAGATCATCGAGCCCATGTGCCAGTTGTCGTACGTCGTGAAGTATTCGTCGATGAGTTTGCCGAGAATGGTGATGTTAAAGTTGGACAGCGTGTCGCTGACGACGTAGTTGGTCATGGAGGGCATAAACACCATGGTGATGCCCGAAATGACGCCGGGCATGGACAGGGGGAAGGTGACCCGCGTAAAGACGGTGAATTTGTTCCCGCCGAGATCCGCCGCCGCTTCGAGATAACTTTTGTCCAGTTTTTCGAGCGTGGTATACAGGGGCAGGATCATGAACGGCAGAAAATCGTAGACCATGCCGATGATCGTGTTGAGGTAGTTCTGCGTCCCCAAAAGCCCGATGAGATCCAGAAGTTCGCGCAGCGCCGTGATGCGCAGGACGAAGTTGATCCACATCGGCATGATGAAGATCATGAGGAGCACGTTTTTCCTCTTGATGTTGCTCCTTGCCAAAACGTAAGCGAGCGGGTATGCGATGACCAGGCAGATCGCCGTAGAAATAATGGCGATGGTAAAGCTCATCAGCAGGGTGGAAAGTTTCGCGCGGCTCGTGAAAAAGTCCGCGAAATTTGCGAAGGTGAACGTGAGGGTTCCGTCTGCGCCCTCTCCCGTAAAGGCGTAAAAGAGGATCATCAGCATCGGTATTACGACGAACAGAATGAGAAAGAGCGCATAGGGGATGCAGAGCTGCTTTCTCGAAAAGCGCAGCTTCATCATTTCTGTTTCGCCTCCTGCTTTAACGCGAGCCGTATCCTTTCGGGCGGGATCTTTACGCCGACGAAATCGTTCTCGTTCCAAAGGTCTTCCGTGTCGAGAACGTAATCCTCTTCGTTTTCTTCCGTCCTGACGATGACCTGATAGTGGTCGCCCTTATAGATGATGGAAACGATGTGGCCCTGCGCGCCGCCTTCTTCCGCGTTGTCGCTGATCTCGATGTCGGTAAAGCCGACTTCGGCGGTCACGTCGGTGTCGGTCAGATCCAGCTTTTCTCCCTCCGCGGTGACGAGGTAGCCCTCTTCGTCGAGGTGAGAACCGGGGTAGAGCTGCGTCACGTCGCATTCGAATTCGCCGTCGCCGAACACGACGGTGTTTTTCTTCGTGATATAGCCGTCGTAGCGGTTGACCGTGAATTCTTTTTTCATGATGTGAATGCCGTCGGGCAGGATATCCAGCCCGATGACGTCGCCCGTGTTTCGGCTTTCCGTACTCTGCACGACGACTTCCGTCTTGCCCGCCATGACCGTGATCTCGTAGTGCACGCCCTTGAATACGACGCTGATGACTTCGCCTTTCAGCATCCCTTTGTCCGCGTCCGTCATGCGGATGTCCTCGGGGCGGACGACGACGTCCACCTTTTCGTGCAGTTCGAAGTCGTCAAGGCATTTGAAATTGCGGTTGCAGAAGCGCACCGTCATTTTGCCGACCATCGTTCCGTTGAACAGGTTGGAATCGCCTATAAAGTTGGCGACGAACGCATTGGCAGGCTCGTTGTATATGGCGGTGGGCGTGCCGATCTGCTGAATCTGCCCGTCTTTCATGACGACGATCGTATCGCTCATCGTCAGCGCCTCTTCCTGGTCGTGCGTGACGTAGATGAAAGTGATGCCCAGTTTTTTGTGCATCGCTTTCAGTTCGATCTGCATCTCTTTGCGCATTTTCAGATCGAGCGCGCCGAGCGGTTCGTCGAGAAGAAGGATCTCCGGCTCGTTGACGATGGCGCGCGCGATCGCGACGCGCTGCTGCTGCCCGCCCGAGAGGGTGGAAACGCTCCGCTTTTCAAACCCTTCCAGGTCGACGACCGCAAGCGCGTTTTTCACCTTTTCGTCTATCTCGCGGCGGGTAAGCTTCTGCATTTTCGTGTAGATCTCGCCCTTGGCGTTTACATAAGTGACCGGGATTTTTTTGAGTTTCAGCCCGAACGCGACGTTGTCGTAGATGTTGTAATGCGGAAAGAGCGCGTAGCGCTGGAACACCGTGTTGATCGGGCGCTTGTTCGGGGGAAGGTTCGTGATGTCTCTGCCGCCGAGCAGTATTTTGCCCGACGTGGGGATGTCGAACCCCGCGATCATGCGGAGCGTCGTCGTTTTGCCGCATCCGCTCGGCCCGAGGAAGGTGATGAATTCGCCTTTGCGGACATAGAGGTCGATGTTGTCCACTGCGACCGTTTCGTCAAAGACTTTGGACGCGCCGACGATCTCGATGATCTTTTCCGCCTTGGCGGGGGCGGCTTCTTGGTCGGGCGAAGTTTTGCGTGTTTTTGCGGGCGGCGTTTTTTCCGACGCTGCCGCCGTTTTTTTGCGTTCAGACATTTCCATATCCCTGTTCAATAAAATTTTTATACACCTATTATATAGTGATTTGAAAAAAAAGCCAACAAAAAATGCGCCGTCTCGGCAAGATCGGCGGGAATATTTTGCCGTGCGCGTGCATATAAGAGCCAAAAAACGTTTGTTTCGCACGAAAAGAAGCGGCCTCTTTTGAGACCGCTTCCGCGATTTTTACATATACATGGATAAGGAGGGGATTATTCGGCGTCCTTTGCCTTTTTCGCCCTCGTCTTTTTGGGCTTTTCCGCGGGCGCTTCAACAGCGGGCGTCTCTTCGGCTGCGGGTGCGCTCTCTTGGGCGGGAGCAGCTGCCGCCTGTTCCGCCGCGGCCGCTTTTGCGGCATTCAGATACTTTGCGAGGGCAGACTTCTTGTTTGCCGCGTTGTTTTTATGAATGATCCCTTTGGACGCTGCGGAATCGATGACGGAAACGGTTGCGGGCAACAGTTTTTCTGCCTCCGCCACGTCGCCTGCGGCGAGGGCCGCATTATATTTTTTAATGGCGGTTTTGACGGAAGACTTGATCATTTTGTTCTGAGAAGTTTTCTTTTCGATAACAGCCACGCGTTTTTTGGCAGATTTGATGTTAGGCACTTTGATTCTCCTTTCGAAATAGTTCTCGTTAATACTTAAGCTATTTTATCACAAAAAAAAAGGATTGTAAACTGTTTTTCATCGAAACAAATAAAATATTCGCATGTTTTTGCAGATTTATGGGCGAAAAGGAGGGTGCGGCGATGCAAGGATATATCGGTTTTTTTGACAGCGGCATCGGAGGGCTCACCCTTCTTTCAGAATGCGCGGCGCTGCTTCCCGGCGAAAAGTTCGTCTATCTCGGCGACAATGCCCGCGCGCCGTACGGCGGCAGACCCGAGGGCGAGATACGCGCGTTTGCCGCCGAGGCTTTCGGGGCGCTTTCGGCTTATCCGCTTAAAGCCGCCGTCATCGCCTGCAATACGGTCACTGCGGATGCCGCCGACCGGCTTCGCGCGGTCTACCCGTTCCCGATCGTCGGGGTAGAACCCGCGGTGCGGCCGGCGCTTTTATCGGGGGCGCGCCGCGTTCTCGTTCTGGCGACGAAAGCCACGCTTTCTTCTCCGAGGTTCGCCGCGCTGTGCGCTTCGTGCGGCGGGGAGGGCAGGGTGGCGGCGTATGCGCCCGACGGGCTTGCGGGGGATATTGAAAAAAACATTTTCCGGAAGGAAAAGGTGGATCTTTCCCGCCATCTTCCCGAAGTCCCGTGCGATGCCGTGGTGCTGGGGTGCACGCACTACATTTTTTTGAAAAGGGAGATCGGCGATTTTTACGGCTGCCGGGTTTTCGACGGCAACGCGGGAGCGGCGCGCCGCCTTGCGTCGCTCCTCGTTTCGGAGCGTGAAACGGGCGTTTTTTTGCAAAATGCAGGGACGGCTGACCACCGAACAATAAAAACAAACATATGTTCAAAAAAATGCAAAAAAAGCCCGAAAAAATCGGTTGTTTTCCTCGGAAAGGCGAAAAACAAGAATAAAAAGGTGTATTTTTCGCTTTTTTAATACAAACAAATGTTCACATAAGGTCGAAAATCCCAAAAAAATCTCAAAAAAAATGAAAAAATTTTGCCAATGTGGTTGACAGTGGTCAAAAGTGGTGATATAATGAATACATCACAAAGGGCGGAAAGGGTCTATGTATTCTTTTAACGGCAGGTTCAACAACCGGTTGGACGACAAAAACAGAATACGTATTCCCGCCAAATACAAGGCAGACTTGGAGGCGGGTTACAAACTCGCTTTCGGGCCGGACAAGTCCATTTACGTCCTGCCGTACGCCGAGTATAAAAAGATACTCGACAGCTTCGGCAACGTATCCATCTTCGATACCGACACGCAGGACGCCATCGCCGAATTCACGAGCATGGTGTTCGACGTCGCGGAAGACAATCAGGGCAGGGTCGTGATCCCGCAGGAGTTGAAAGAGCACGCCGAAATCGATAAAGATATCGTCATCGTCGGCGCGGCGACTTACCTGAGGATCGAATCGGCGGAAAACTTCGCCAAGAGGAATGCGGGCAAGAACATCAACAGCGTATTTGCCAAGCTGAAGAACCTCGGGGCGGGCAAAGGGGAATGATCGCTTTTTCTCATCTTCCCGTCATGCTGGAAGAGTGTATGGAAGGGCTTGCGCTCAAGGACGGCGGCGTTTACTTTGACGGCACGGTCGGAGGGGGCGGGCACTCCTACGAAATACTCAAAAGGACTTCCCCGAACGGCAGGCTCATCGCGACCGACCTTGACGACAACGCGATCGCGGCGGCGGCGAAAAGGCTTGAACCCTTTGCGGGAAGGTTCGGCATCTACAAAAGCAATTACAAAGATTTTGCGGAAGTGCTTGAAAAAGCGGGGGCGGACAAGCTGGACGGGGTGATGCTCGATTTCGGAGTTTCAAGTTTTCAGCTGGACGAAACCAGCCGCGGATTCAGCTATATGAAGAATGCGCCGCTGGATATGCGCATGAACCCCGAAGCGGATCTCACCGCCGAAGCGGTCGTCAACGGATATCCGGAAGAGGCGCTCTGCAAGATCATCCGCGATTACGGCGAAGAGCCGTTCGCGAAGAACATCGCAAAAAACATCGTCGCGGAACGCAAAAAGGGGAGGATCACCGAAAGCGCGCAGCTCGTTTCGATCATAGAAAAGAGCATCCCCGCAAAATTCCGCCGCGGAGCGCCCTTTTCGAGAAAGACATTTCAGGCGATACGCATCGAAGTGAACGATGAACTCGGCGGGCTGGAAGAGGCCGTCAAAGGGCTTTGCAGGAGACTGAAAAAGGGCGGAAGGATCTGCGTCCTGACTTTCCATTCTTTGGAAGACAGGATCGTGAAAAACGTTTTCAGGGATCTGGAAACGGACTGCATATGCGACAAGAGCCTGCCTGTCTGCGTATGCGGAAAGAAAAAGGAATTGGAGATCATCACCAAAAAGCCGCTGACGGCGTCTGACGAAGAACTGCGGAGAAATCCGCGTTCCAAAAGCGCAAAATTGCGCATAGCGGAGAGAGTGGAAGAATATAAATAAGGAGAAGTAGGAAAATGGCGACGGCAACTCCCGTATTGGAAAGAGAAAGAAGGGAAGAGAGAGACCTCAAGGCGTACGGCAAACTCACCGGACGCGAGGATTCTGCGGTCATGACGGAGGAGCAGAAGGCGATCCGTTTCAATTCCCGCATTGCGGACAACTATCAGAGGCTCATCAACCCCGAGTATCATAAAGCGGAGGAGATCGCGCCGGAACTTCGCGCGGCCGAAGAAGAAACGTTTGCGCCCGCGCGCCCGGTGTTCGACGCCGCGCCCGCGTTCGAAGCGCCCGCGTTCGAACCCGTGCGTCAGCCCGAACAGACGGCGTACGGCTACGGCGAACGCCTGACCGTGAACAGCCCCGTGTTCGGTGCGGAAGCGCGCACGGCGGAATACGCCGCCCCGCAGGAAGCGCCCGTGCAGGAGTTCGTGCAGACGCCCGACTTTGCCTCGTACGATTACGAGCAGGCGCCCGCTTATGCGGAAGAGGAAGCGGATCTGATGCCTACCTCGACGACCATTCAATATAAGAGCGGTCTTTTCGAAGAAGAAAAACCCGTGGAGGTCGAAGAGAAAAAAGGCTATGCGCTCACGGCGAAAGGCAAGTTGCTCATGGCGGTGTACGCGGTCGTGGTCGTCGTTATCCTCGCGCTCATCATCATCAACACGAGCGTGCTCAAAACCCTGGATGCCGACATCGCGGATCAGCAGGAAGCGCTCAATGCGGTGATTTCGCAGAGCCAGCAGCTTCGCAACGAAGCGGACTATCTGAGCAGCGACGGATATGTGATCGAGTGGGCGGAAAACAACGGCTACGTTCACAGGTAAAAAACAACTGAAAGATCTTACGAAAGTTTTTCGGTCTCGCTTGTAAGGCTGGTTTGGCGGCCTGCGGGTGAGACCGATTTTTTATGCTTCGAATCCGTGCGGAGGTGCGGCAAAATCAAAAAGGATAAAACAAAAAGAGCAGACGGCGGTTATTCCGCCGCGGTTTTACGAAAGAGGTTGACGGCGGTTCTGATCGCCGCGGCCTTTCTTTTTTTGGTCATCTTCGCGCGTTTTTTCTGGATCCAGGTCATCAGAGGGGAAGAACTCCGTTATAAAGCGATCGACCAATGGACGAGGGAGATCCCCGTCGTTGCCGAAAGGGGGCGGATACTTGACAGGAACGGCGCGCTCCTTGCGGGGAACGTGACTTCCTATACCGTATTCGCCCGGCCGAACGCGGTCAAAGACAAACGGGAGACGGCGCGCGTCCTTGCGGAGATATTTTCATTGGACGAAGATGAACTGTATCGGGATCTTGCGTCCTCCAAAGTCTCCGAACTTACCGTCGTGCGCCGCGCGGACTCTTCTCTTATGGAAAAACTTTCGGAATACGACCTGCCCGGCGTCTATTATTCGAGGGACAATACGCGCACGTATCCGTACGGAGACCTTCTGTGCCAGGTGCTCGGGTTCACTTCGATCGACAGCGAAGGGTTGACGGGGCTTGAAAAATATTACGATAAATATCTTGCCGGGATAGACGGGGAGATTTTGTACGACACCGACCTCGTCGGGGTCGAGATCGAAGAGGGCGGCGCCGCGTATCTCCCCGCGACGGACGGGTTGGATCTCGTTCTTACCGTCGATAAAGATATACAGGTCATCGCTGAGGAAGCGATGGCGGACGCGTACGCGACCTATTCGCCCGTTTCGGCGCAGTGCGTCGTGCTCGACCCTTCGAATTTCGAAGTTCTGGCGATGGTCAATTATCCCGGGTACGACCTGAACGACGTGCCGAGGGAGGACGCCGACATTCTCAATTCTCTTACGCGAAACCGCCTCGTTTCGGATATTTACGAGCCGGGGTCTACGTTCAAAATCGTCACCGCCGCCGCGAACATCGAGGAATATCTTCAGGGGAACGCCTCGGCGTTTTCGCCGAGCAGGATATTCAACAGCAGCCGCACGCGTACGGTGGACGGGACGACCATTCGCTGTTGGAGCAACCATGCGAACGGAAAACATTCCAACCAGACGCTTGCCGAAGCGCTCAACAACAGCTGCAACCCCTGTTTTGTGGACATCGCGCTCTCGCTCGGGAAGCAGACGTTTTACGATTACCTCGAAGCCTTCGGGTTCGGAAAGAATACGGGCATCGATTTTTCGGGGGAATCGCAGGGCATGCTCATCCCCGAAAGCGCGGTGCGCGACTGCGACCTTGCGCGCATCGGGTTCGGGCAGAGCCTTGCCGTGTCTGCGCTGCAGCTCGCCTGCGCGGGTGCTGCGGCGGTGAACGGCGGGTATTATTATCAGCCGGGCCTGGTTAAAAGCGTGCAGAGCAAGGACGGCGAGGTGAAGGAAGAATTCGGGGCGACCCTGAAAAACAGGACGGTGAGCGAAGAAGCGTCCCGCGCCCTCGCGGCGCTTTTGGAAGGCGTTGTCGAAAGCGGGAGCGGGAACAAGGCGTATATCGAAGGGTATAAGGTCGGCGGAAAGACGGGTACGGCGCAAAAATACGAAAACGGCGTCATCGCTTCGGGCAAATACGTGTCGTCGTTTCTCGGTTTTTTCCCTGCGGACGATCCGAAATATCTCGCTTTGGTGATCGTGGACGAACCGCAGGGCGCGTATTACGGGAGCGTCGTAGCCGCGCCGTACGCGAAGCGCGTTTTTGAAGGGATCATAGAAGTGCGCGGCATTTCGCCGTACGAATAAAAAAGGAGCTTATCATTTTGTTACTCGGACAATTATCGGAAGAGATCGGAGCAAAAGAACTGACGGGCGGCGCTGATACCGAGATCGGGGGGATCAGCGCGGACAGCAAGCACGTCATGCAGGGAGACCTGTTCGTGTGTTTTTGCGGCGAGGAGAACGACGGGCACGAGTTTGCCGCGGAAGCGGTTGCGGGCGGCGCGGTCGCGCTTGTCACAGAGAGAAAACTCGATATCGACGTGCCGCAGATGATCGTTCCCGACGGCCGCGGCGCGATGGGAAAACTCGCGGCGGCATTTTACGGGCATCCCGAAAGGAAATTGAAGATCGTAGGCGTCACGGGCACGAACGGAAAGACGACGACGGCGCACATGCTCGCTTCCGTGTTCAAAGCCGCGGGGATCTCCTGCGGAAATATCGGAACGCTCGGCATTTTTTACGCGAACAAAGAGATCGCTCCCGAACTGACCACGCCCGATCCCGTATTTTTATACAAAGTTTTTGCGGATATGGTATCATCGGGCGTTTCGTGGGTGGTCATGGAAGTCTCCGCGCACGCGCTTTACTACGGCAAGGTGGACGGCATCCGTTTCGAATACTGCATTTTCACCAACCTGACCGAAGACCATCTCGATTTTTTCGGGACGATGGAAAAGTACGGGGCGGCGAAGCGCAGGCTCTTCGAAGGGGAACGTTGCAAATGCGCCGTGCTGAATTTCGACGACGAAGAGGGCCGCGCCCTCGCCGCCGTCGCGCAAAAGAGCGTGAGTTACGCGCTCGAAAATCCTTCCGACGTGTTTGCCGTGGACATCGCGGAAGATTTCAACGGCTGCCGCTATATCATCAACCTGTTCGACGAGCTGTACGAGATACGGCTGAACATGACGGGGCGGCACAACGTTTACAATTCCATGGCGGCGGCCGAGTGCGCGAAGCTCATAGGCATTCCCGTGCCCGTCATCGCGGAGGGGCTCGCTTCGCTGGAAAAGGTGAGCGGCAGGCTGGAACGCGCGGGCAAATATCGCGGTGCGGATATCTTCGTGGATTTTGCGCATACTCCCGACGGATTGGAAAAATCGCTGCGGGCGCTTCGGCCGCATTGCAGGGGGAGGCTCGTCTGCCTGTTCGGGTGCGGCGGCAACCGCGACGCGCTCAAACGCCCGCTCATGGGCGAAATTTCCGCAAAATTTGCCGATTTCACCGTGCTTACCTCCGACAATCCGCGCTACGAAGACCCTTTCGACATCGTTTTGCAGATCGAAAAGGGGGTCAAAAAGCACACGAACGAATACATCATCGTGGTGGACAGGGAGAGCGCCATCGAATACGCGGTGGATAAACTGCGCGAAGGGGACGTCCTTCTCGTCGCGGGCAAAGGGGGCGAAAATTATCAGGAGGTCATGGGCGTCAAGCATATATACAGCGATTTTTCCGCGATCCGCGGCATACTGCGTTTCAAGGCCGCGGAAAGGGGCGGGTGAAAATGCGTGAAGTCATTCTGCTGTTTGCGGGGGCGTGCGTGCTGTCGGCGGTATTCTGTGCGATCCTCATACCCCTGCTCAAAAAAATGCACGCGGGGCAGTATATCCTCGGATATGTGCAGGAGCATAAGGCGAAGAGCGGCACGCCTACGATGGGCGGGCTCGCCTTCGTTGCGGCGGCGGTCGCCGTCGCCGCGCTCGCGGGATTGTTTGCGGACAGGCTTTCGGCGGTTGCCGTCACGTTCGGGACCGCCTTTCTCGGGGTCGGGTTTCTTGACGATTTCCTCAAATTCCGTTTTCGCAGGAATCTCGGGCTGAAGGCCTACCAAAAAATTTTGTTCCAGCTCGCTTTGTCCGTCATTGCAGGCGTGTTCTGCTATCTCAACGGGCTGACCTACCTGAATATCCCGTTCAGCGACCTTTCCGTGGATATCGGGGTCTGGATCGTGCCGCTTTCCGCCGTCGTTTTTATCGCCACGGTCAACAGCGTGAATCTGACCGACGGGCTGGACGGATTGGCGGGGTCGACGGGCTTTTGGTATTTCGCGTCGTTCGCGCTGCTCGTCTTTCTTCTTGCCGGCGGTCGGACAAGCCTTTCCGACCTTTCGGTCATATTGTGCGGCGTTTTGGCGGGTTATCTCGTTTTCAATACGAACAAAGCCTCCGTTTTTATGGGCGATACGGGCTCTTTGAGCCTCGGCGGCTTTGCGGCGGCGGTCGGCGTGTTCAGCGGGAACGCGCTCTATATCGTCATCATCGGGATCATGTTCGTGCTTTCGAGCATATCCGTCATCATTCAGGTAATATATTATAAAAAGACGAAAAAGAGGGTATTCCTGATGGCGCCGCTGCATCATCATTTTCAGAAAAAGGGATATTCCGAGGCGAAGATCGCCTATGTCTATTCGCTCGTCACGGCGCTGGCGGGGCTGCTGTGCATATTTTTTGTCTGAAAGGGAGGCATTATGTTTTTCGGAAATCAGAAATTTCTCGTCGCGGGGATGTCGAAGAGCGGCGCGGCGAGCACGGATTTTTTATTGAAACGGGGAGCGGTCGTATATATGTACGACGACATCGAGGACGCCGCCGTCAGGAACACCGTGCGCGAACTGGCGGCGCGCGGGGCGAACGTGCTGCCGCGCGGCGGGGTCGCCGCGGCCGTGGACGAGTGCGACGTGCTCGTGCTCAGCCCCGGCATCCCGATCGACCACGAACTTCCCGTCGCTTTCCGCAAAAAGGGGAAACGCATCATCGGGGAGGCCGAACTCGGATGCCTGTACCTGCGCGCCGCGCTCGTCGCGGTCACGGGGACGAACGGGAAAACGACGACGGTGACCATGATCGACGAGGTTCTGCGAGCGGCGGGCTTTTCGAGCTGCGCGTGCGGGAATATAGGTTTGCCGATCACCGCGAAGGCGGACGAACTGGATTATAAGGACATAGCCGTCGCGGAAATTTCCAGTTTTCAGTTGGAAACGCTTTCGAGCATACGCCCGCACGTCGCCGTCGTTACCAACATAGCGGAGGATCACCTCAACCGCCACTATAACATGGAAAATTACGTCTTTCTCAAATCCAAACTTTTGCGGAACATGCGCGAAAGCGAGTTTGCCGTGCTCAATTACGACGACGGGCGCGTGCGCGAATTCGCGAAAAACGCGCGCTGCCCCGTGCGTTGGTTCTCCGTCCGCGAGCGGGTGAAGGGCGCATACCTCTACGAGGGAGGCCTGTATTTCGAAAACGAAAAGATCATGGACGCCGCAGACCTTTCCCTCAAGGGGGAACACAACGTGAAAAACGCGCTCGCGGCTATCTGCGCGTGCAAGTTGCTCGGTGCGGAGAGCAAAACCGTCGGCGAAGCGCTCGCGAAAATGAAGGGTGTGAAGCACCGCATCCAGACGGTCGCCGAGATCGGCGGTGTGACTTACATAGACGATTCCAAGGGTACGAACGTAGACGCGACGCTGACGGCGGTCGGCTGCATGCAGTCGGATACCGTTCTGCTCCTCGGAGGGAAAGATAAAGGTTACGATTACGACGCGCTCTTTGAAAAACTCAAGGGGAGCCGCGCCGTTCACGCGGTGCTGTACGGGGAAAACCGCTTCAAACTTTTGGGGAGCGCCGTCAAAAGCGGTTATACGCAGGTGACTCTGTGCGCGGATTTTGCTTTGGCGGTCAGGATCGCTTCGATGACGGCGCGGAGCGGGCAATGCGTTTTGTTGAGTCCCGCAAGCAGCAGTTTCGATATGTTTTCGGGATATGAGGAGAGGGGCGAAAAATTCTGCGAGATCGTCGCGGGGTTGGGGAGCGGAGAGAATGCAGAGTACGCTCAAGAGCGCGTCGAGTGAGCGCACGCGCTCCGTCCGTAGGTTGTTCGGCGGGCAGGTCGCCATTCCCGTTCTTGTAACGGCGCTGTCCGCGTTCGGCGTGCTCATGGTTTATTCGGCAAGTTTTTATGCGGCGGAAACGGCCTACGGCGACTCTTTCTTTTTCATGAAAAAACAACTCGTCGGCTTTATCCTCGGCTTGGGCGCGATGGCGGCGGCGGGTTTTTTCCCTTATCGGAATCTGAAAAAACTGAAATGGCCCGCGCTCATTGTCTCTCTCGTCCTGCTGGCGGCGGTCTTTATCCCGGGGCTCGGCCGCGAAAGTTACGGCGCGACCCGCTGGATCGCCGTCGGCCCGGTCACCGTTCAGCCGTCCGAGATCGCAAAGTACGGGTTCGTCATATTTGCGGCGGCGTATGCGAGCGAAAATCCCGAGCGGATGAAAAAGTTTGCCGGCATGCTCCCCGTCCTCGCGGCGGGCGGCGGCATCTGCGTGCTGGTCATATTAGAGCCGAACATGTCCATCACCATGTGTATCGGGCTGTTGATG
>CDZB01066930.1_pt1 | contig 56707 bp, 59 predicted proteins | sample 554961 | NCBI WGS metagenome assembly CDZB01 (sample SAMEA3182106, study PRJEB8094) | gut metagenome | biome: human; feature: gut; material: Stool; isolation source: human stools | place: Canada | collected 2013-02-26 | reverse complement strand
ATCTGTGGTCCGGGAACTCGCTAAATACATGAATAGTGTAGGAGAACAGGCTTATCTTTTACCACTTCAACTCACGAAGAAAAGCGGACGCCATATCCCCTACATTTATTCAAAGGAAGATTTGTCCAAGTTGTTCAAGGAAATAGATTCTCAGCAGCCCAGCCTTAGAGCACCCACAAAGCATCTGGTGGTATCTGTAATATTTCGCTTGATCTACTGTTGCGGTCTCAGACCCGTAGAAGCCAGACGGCTCCGAAGAGAGGATGTCAACCTGTTTGATGGGACGGTGAATATCCTTGAATCGAAAGGACATAAAGACAGAATCGTTGTCTTGTCCGAAGATATGCTTGAACTGTGCAGGAATTATGACCTGCGCGTAGAGAAGATATACCCTCACCGCAAATATTTCTTCCAGAGTCCAAGTGTCCGAGGTGACGGAATGTACTCAATGGAGTGGATCATTCCGACATTCAGAAGGTTCCTTCAGACGGCAGGCATATCCGGATACGGTGAGATCCGGCCCAGACTTTATGACCTGCGGCATACATTTGCAACACATCGGCTGTACCAGTGGGTAAAGGAAGGAAAAGATATAAATGCCTGCCTTGCGTATTTGAGCGAGTATATGGGCCATTCAAATCTCGAGAGCACGGCATATTATATTCATCTTCTTCCAACGCTTTATACCGACTTGCCAGAACTGCGTCTTGATAGTTCCCTTGAAATGGAGGCAGATTTATGCGACTGAAAGACGAGAAATTCTATAAAACGGTAAGGGACTTCCTTGACATCTACTTGATCAAGCATAGAGGCTATAGCTTAAATACTCAGAAATCGTATCGAGAGGCAATAAATCTTCTTCTCCTTTATTTTAAAACGGAACTGGGGCTTGAATATGCCAGTATTGGGTTCGAGGACATCACTTACTCAAATATAACCGGTTTTCTCGAATGGCTCTCAAAATCCAGAGGATGTTCTCCAGCAACGGTAAATCTGCGTTTGATGGCAATTCGTTCTTTCACAAAATATGCAGGGATATTAGATTCCGGCAAAATCTATATGCAGGTCGAAGTCGGCAATATTTCTGTTCGGAAAACTCCGGGAAAAGTCGTGGAGTTTCTGACGGCTCCTGCATTGGAAACTCTTTTTGAGCAGCCCAACCGCTTCAAGACGAATGGATACCGTGACTTCTGCTTTATGCGGTTGATGTACGACACCGCAGCACGTTGCCAGGAACTGGTGGATGCAAAAATTCATGATTTGAGCGTTCGAAAGACTCATGCAACAATCTGCCTTACTGGAAAGGGAAATAAACTGCGAATAGTTCCAATCTCCCCCTCTGTGGTTGAATTGCTCAAAACTTATCTGGATAAAGCACATCCGACCGAGCAAAGGCAGAGTGATGACTATCTTTTCTTTACAACGCATCATGGTCGCAAAAGCAGAATGTCCACCGATGCCGTTAATCTCTTTATGAAAAAATATGGTGAAATGGCAAGGTGGGCTTGTCCTGAAGTGCCAGAACGAGTACATCCGCACCAACTTAGGCATTCCCGTGCCATGCATCTGTATCGTGCCGGTATGCCGCTTGTCCTTCTCTCTGAGTTCCTGGGCCATGCCGACATCAACACAACCCGGATCTATGCATGGGCCGATACTGAGATGAAGCGGCAGGCAATTCAAAAGGTATCCAAGGTCACAGAGGGAGATACTATTGAACCAATATGGGCAAACGATGAGGAGTTGATAAAGCGCCTTTATGGTTTGGCTTGATTTTACCACATTTTAATCGTGTTCACAATGCGGCGACCAGATCATAGCTGGTCGCCGCAAATTTATTATCCGGAGGTTTTAACATGAATTACAGCAGCAAAAACACTATCTCGCAACAAAAAGCCGATGGCCCATCTGACTTCCTCGGGATAACTCAATCCTCGGGATTAGATCATTTATCTGGATATCCAGATAAATGATCCATGGCGGTCAGCGTATACGCCAGTTCATCTTGACAGCCAAGGCCGTTGCCGCCGTTCTGCGGCTGGCGGTCGACCGTATTGCCTGCAATGCAGATGGCATCTGCTTCCTGTTCGACCAACGGTACATTGTTACCGCCCGTTTTTCTTATCTTTTCTGTTGACACGATTACATTCTCCTTTCTGTTGTGTCCTTGCTTGTGGGACAAATTTTTTATATAATAAATAGCACGATGAAAACATTCCGGTTCACATCGTGCTATCATTACATTTGTTTAGAAAAGTTCCTCGCCCTGCGCTGCAGCCTTGTGCGTGAGGATATGTACTTTTCCACGCAGAAGTTCGACCTCGTAACGCAACTGCTCGTTTTCATGGAGAAGCCGTTGGATATAACCGTTCTTTTCCGCAATCAACCTATCCATCCTGCGTGTGCTTTCGGCACCTGCGGTTTTCTCAGGAGTTTGTGTTTGAATGATTCCGTATTCTACCAGCACTTCGCGAATATGAGGTTTGGCAAAAACGGAACGGGACAGACCGGTTACGCTTATCAGATCCTTGATTTTGATATTGTAGCCTTGGGACTCCAAGACAAGAATTGCTTGTGTTACCATTTCTACGGTGTCCTTGCGAGTTTTCTCCTGCCGCTGGACGAGGGATTTAGGTATTGTTCGCTTCATTTCTCTGCACATCCGTTTCAATTGATTTTAGTATGGATTCAAACAGGCCCGCATTTCTTTTCGCATTTTCACAAATGATTGGAAATGCCGAAAAACGTACTTGTTTTTCACGCCAAAGAGATATCTGTTCGCGATAGTATTCTGTTTGTTCTGTATCGGCCACAAATGCCTTACATTCAAGGCAATTCCACATATCACTTTTGCAAGTTGTAATATCGCTGCATATACCCCCACGGACGCGATGGGCTCTGAGGTTTTTCATCAGCCGCTGTTCCACTTGCTCATCCATATTAAGGATTCGTCCGCCAAATAGCACATACCGTTTATCCGATTCTTGCCGTTCAGCTAATACATAATTCTGCTTTTCACGGATCGTTTCTGGCATAAGATTCAAATGCGCATAGGCGTTAAAGATCATGGCATCTCCGTGATGGCCTGTCATCTCAGCTATCTGGGCAGCGGTGAAACCGGCTGCCAAACGATCTGTGATGCCGTTATGGCGAAACTGGTGCGTTGTCACCACATAGACATTTCCCGTTTCATCCGAAATGTTGTAACGACGGCATATCTTTCGAAAATGGTCGTTGACAGTAAATATTGATGCCACAAAGCAGAGCTTGGTAGAATATGTGGGTTTTCCTTTACGGCAATAACTCTGTCGGTATGAAAACAGCATTCCTTTTTTATCTTCTGGCAGAAACTCCTGGATCTGACGCGCCGTTTCCTGCTGCTCTTTTATTAGTCCTATAAGGTATCCAGCAATTCCTTTGTCCTCCAGGTGAATACTTCGTATGGCTGGTTGCTGCCAACCCCCATTCTGCTTCCATGTGGGAATAAACAAAACATACTGTCCGTTAAACCTTTTTAGACAATCTATCTTCATGCCAAGGATTTCTCCGATACGCGAAGGTATTAGCCTTAGCAACCAATAGACGCACCGAAGATAGAGCGCGATCTCATCGTTCTTAAATGCAGTATCTAATTGAATCGCAATTGATTCTGGAATATACTTTGCATCGTACCTGCGTTGGTGGCGATAAGGGGATACAGAAAATGGATTCTTACTCCTTGCACCATCAATATCATTCATCGTTTCAAAAAATATGCTCAATGATGACCAGATCCCAATGCGGGTCGCTTCTGCAAACTCCGTTTTCTCAAGGTAATGATAGAAGTCGGCCACGGCAAATTCATCGCAACCGCTCAACGGCAAGGTGCCTTTATCAAGTGACCAGAAATCAAAAAATCGGATGAGATCCATCACATACGACTTGACGGTAGATATCTTTTTCCCTCGTATGAGGCTGATGGCGGCAAAGCTCTTTACTGTTTCTCTGTGTAGTGCCGGAATCCTGTCAAAGTACAATGTGAACATACAACTTCTTTCTGCTGGACTGCGGCGCAAATTACTGCACACCCACTTGTTTTCGTGAAAGTGTATATTGGAGCCAAGTTGTTCGACAAAGCAGATATATTCTTTTAACTTTGCTGCACTATAGTTTTCAGCAATGACAGCACTGCTCATATACAACCTTCTTTCTCAATCATATTTACGACGCTTTGGTAGGACTCCAACAGGCGGTATTCTTGTTTGTACTCCAGGTATTCTGAATAATCCGTAATGCTCTCCGACTTATATACCTCTGCCAGCCGGTCTAAAAGTTTCTCCTGTTCCTGTAGAAGACCTTTCCAATATGGAAGATACTGTTTTCCAGTGCATAAGTTGCGGCAATTCACACAATTATAAAGGCTGCATCGGTCCGCGCACGGCCCATCTGCCACCTTCCGAACACAAAATCCAAGTTCCACACGTCGTTGACCAAGGCAAAAATCCGTGTACAGGAGCCTACGTTCTTCTTGCGTATAATTTTCAAGCTGTTCGCCGGTCATGATTAACTCAAACTTGCTTCTGAAAAATTCAGTATTTAGCTCCGCCAGTTTTTTCTTACGAACTTCAGCATAATATTTCGCCGCCGTGTCGCTGCATAAGTGCCCCAGCCAATAAGCTAATTCAACAGTAGTCGCTCCGTTTTCAATTAACCTAACAGCCAGGGTTTTACGGAATTGTTTAATGGTGAAGTGCCAGAGTTCTCCATTTTCGTCGCATATATCATACTTTCTGATAATCCCACGGATGCATTTGACAAATGGTTGAGAGTCAATAACTGCTCTCTCATACCCATACCTTCTGCTTCGGAAAATATACGATGTCCCCGCTATTTTTCTTTCCTCAGCATCCTCAATGATATGTTGGGAAAGCCTTCCAGCTATATCTTTGGGTATCATGATCCTGTGGTAGTCCCCAGCTCCGCGTCGATGTCTTGCACTTAGTGTTTTATGCGGAATATATTTCAGTTGGCAGACATTAGGGTATCGAGATTCTTCAATGCAGTCTTCTTCAAGAAGGTACACTTCTTTCAATCTCAGTCCTGTATTCATGAATAAATCGTATAGCAGCCTGTATTGACAGGGCATTTCTTCTCGATGCAAGTCCAATTGCTCCACCACTTCTTCCGGAATGATTTCGGTAGGTGTGTTAAACTGGCGAAGATTGTGAAATGTAACAATATCAAACGGATTGGTGCGCGGCCTTGGCGCTCTAATTTGTGTGTCCCGTTCAGTGCTCATGAGGTAACACATGATCCGTTTTAGACCGTTTACGGATTTTGCAATGTAATATTGAGACAATGGTTCTCCATCATTTTTCCGCATTGCTTCAAGGGCTAAAACCAGTGTCCTGATGTGACCTTCCGTTATATCCGCAAAATATATGACCTCCGGCGCAATATCTGCAAGTGTGTTGATTGCCAGCTTACACGCATCAAAAAGAGGCACATAAACTTTCCCTCTTTGTTCAAATAGATAACAGAAATAATATTTCACCTCAGACCGCAGAGAAGGCCGTTTGATGGCTGTGAAATCAAGCCGTTTGAGCCGTAATACATTCCCATACGGCTCATATAACTTCCAAACATCACGGTAAGGTGTCACTTCTGTAGAATTACCTGCAACGAAAAGTTTCCGTTGGATAATACGTTCCTGCTCCACAGCCTTAAGAAGCATTTCCTTGAATGCTGGATCATATAGCGACAGAGAAGACATTTCGTAATGGAACATTGAAAGCAACAATGCACTATGGGATATCTGTTCTCGCTTCTGGGTAATGGCAGAGGCCATCCTCTGCAAATATGTTTCCAGTAAGCGTATGTCTTTAAGCATATACTCTATCGTAGCAACAACCCCTGCACATCTGGATATTTTTGACAAACTGTGTCCCGTAAGCATGGCCTCTCTTGCGGCTTCGCATTGTTCAGCAGTGAGCGGCTTTGCTTTACTCATTTTCCTCACCACCCCTATGCAGCTTTTCCATGACTGACTTTGCTATGATGGGATTATTATGATTCCTGTAATGATCGATAGATGAAAAGCTCCTCCAGCCGAGGCTTTCCATGATAATGCCATCGGTAATATTGTCTTCTGGATGGAGGGACTGATGTTCAAGAAATTCCATAACTTTTGTGCTGCGCCCATTGTGGGTTCGTATTTTCGCCGCATCGAGCCCGGCACGAGTGGCACACCGCTTTAATATCTTTAGGTAATTATGATAAGACATAGGCAGGCCTTGTCTTTTTCCGGAGTTCAGATTTATAAATAAATACTGACTGAGTTTGCCGCTCTCACTCTCGGCATCCGCCCTTTCAGTCTGGATGTACTTGTCTATAACCTCGCAGGTTTTCTTGGGGAGGGCAACAAGCCTGAGTTTATTTTCTCCATTTCTGGCATTAGCTCGTCCCTTTGACCTTGTTGGCTGTACAAGCTGTTCTATGGCATCATAACTGTCAAGCGTAACGCTAAGAACCTCATCGATTCGAAATCCCTCGAAGGTGAGGCGCAACACCGCTTCATCCCGCAGAGTATTGAAGTTTCTACATAGCAACTCTTTTGTTGCTTTGTCGTACCATTTGGTGTAATCACGACTGGACTTAAGCCTGGCAGCATATCCGTCAATCAAATATCTATACTCCCGTGAATAGATTTGTCCATACAGAAAAGAGCAATTCGCCTGTACGGATTTTTTCTTCCAAAGCATCTCTGTCTGTCGCATATCATCCAGCCAGCCATAAAAACCCGTGATGACTGTGACATACTTTGTTAATGTTGAATATCCCACCGATGACTGTAGTGATAGTACTTTTTCGTCCGCCAAGTTACCAAATACGAGTTCATGTAAGAACTCTCGCACATGGTGATTTGTCGCATTTTCGTATGTGACCTTTCTTGAATCCAACCAGTTCAAAAACGCTACAAGCTTCTTTGCATATTCCTTTCCAGTGCTCGTCTTTCGTATGCTTTTCAGTTCGAGCCATTGGTTGCCAGGGAAAAACGGCATATAATTTTTCGTAATCATATACCGTGTATAATTGGTACTGGCATCCGTCTCGAAACGAAAAACAACTACACGAAATGTTTTTTCTTCCCGCATTATTTTCCTCCTGTTACAATTCACTTGGACTAATCGCCCAAATGCATTATAAAGGTTTCTCTCACAAAACACGATACAGGAGGGACACTCTTACCAGTGTCCCTCCTCTGCATTGTCAATCGTGTGAATCTGTATCGTGTGCACGAGGTTCAGAAAAGCCCGTGCCGTATCTTGCGGACATGGTAGGGGCTACCTTGTGCGGACCGGTATATCGACTGTCAATGCCATGGTTTTCGTACACGAGAGGCTGGTGTCCATGCTCCTGCGCCCGCAGGGTACCAGACACATTTTCACTGCACTCCATCACGCTGCCGCCCTGGTCGTTAAGGCACAGCACGGACGGCACCATGTTTGTTCCGCTTTCCGCCGCTTTCAGCGTAGGAGAACATTCCTCCTGATATCCGATACCACCGGCCTTGCAGCCTTGGCCTGCGGAGAAGGCAGCGGTCAACACACAGGGGTAGCCCTGTCCCGCCTGCCCACCTCCGGCAGTCAATGCCGTGTGCCGTTCCGGAGTCAGAAAGCAATCGCCGTTACCTTTGGTCACAACTCCTTCCGCCACGAAGGTCTGCTGCTTCATCCCCGGCTGCGCACCCAGCGCGCCTGCCACATTATGCAGGTCACGAACCTCATCCCGCTGATTGGCGGCGAAAGCCATGACACCATTCCTGCCGGTTGACATTCCACAGTTGACTCCGAGCGTAGCCGCTACATCACCGGTCAGGTCACCGTTGTAGCCGTCAAAACCCTCAACGGCTTCATCCGGCTGCGTCACAAAGGTCTGCATCTGCATATTGTTGGTCGCCATCAAAGCACCAGACACACCGTGTAGGTCGATGCCCTCGTCCCGCTGGTTGACATGAAATGCCTTCAGGTCGGTAGGTTGGCCGTCCGGCTTCATGAGCCCCGCTTGGATCTTCAGCGCACGCGCCAGCTTCTTCGGCAACTCTTTGCCGCGCTCAAAGGCGCGGCGCAGGATGCCTATACAGGCAGTTTTCGACAGATAATACTTTAGAGCTGGGTACACCTCCAGTATGCTGGACAGCGATGCCCGGATCGGCTTTCGTGGCGCGACTCCGGTGTTGAGAGGGCGCTTATTATGACGATATGGGGAACGCAATTCCCAATGGCGCTGCCCGAAAAGGTCGACATGACCAGATCTCAGATCCAAATAAAAATACGGGATCGAGACCAGTTCGGAATCTTGCTTTTGGGGTCTGCGCTTTTGCGGCTCATTTGCCTTTTCGAACGCTCCCGTGTCGAGCATCGTCAGCTGTCCATTCAAATCGCAGCGATACATTTAAGTAACCTCCCTCCCACAGTTTTCCTCCTCGCCAAACACATCAAATAAGAGCTGCGGTGCAAGAAGCCCAGCGAAGTCAGCAAGGAGAAAAATGCGTTTTCGACGCTGCGCGACGCCCCAATACTGCGCGTCCAAGCAGCGCCATGCTAAAGAAAAATCTTCCCCCGCTCGGAGTTCGCCCGCATCAGGCCATGAACCGGGATATGGGCTTGGGACGACCTCATCGGGAAAAGAGATCCGCACGATCTCCTCCAGCACGATCCTAAAATCCTCATACTTCGGAGTTCCACTCGAAAAGGCGCCTGGCACATTCTCCCAACACATCCAGCGTGGACGGATATCGACACCGAAACGGCCTCGCTTCTGATCGGCTGCCCTCATCTCCCGCACGATCCGCATCTGCTCCATAAAAAGGCCGGAACGCGCCCCCGCAAGACCTGCCCTTGCGCCAGCAACGGACAGATCCTGACACGGGCTGCCTCCGCAGATGATGTCCACCGGCGGCAGTTCCGCACCTTTCAGCTTTGTGATGTCGCCTACATGGGTCATGCTGGGGAAACGCAGCTTTGTGACCGCGATGGGAAAGGCTTCGATCTCCGAAGCCCATACTGTCGTGATCCCTTTGCGAACAGCCGCCAGGGGGAAGCCACCAATGCCATCAAATAAGCTGCCCATTGTCAATCCTCTCATCGGGCCACCGCCTGTACGACCGTGCGCGTGGTGTTGACGGCGGCCTGCGCGGTATAGACAGCACTCATGAGGTTTGCCTTGGTGGAGGTATCCAGTCCAAAGGCTCCCGCGATACGGGGGATCTCGCCGGCGGAGAGCATGAGTCCAAGCCCTAACAGGGCATGATCCTTGAACACCATAAGTCCGGCGACAAGGATCGTCGCCTGCAAGAACGCCGACAGGCATAAGCCGATGATCTGCTTGCACCATTGGATAAAGCCGTCTGTATATCCGCGAGGGACGCTGAACATATAGAGGCTTCCCACGGCGATCTGGATGAGCAGGATGCCGCCGCGCTTTAGATTGGCGAAGAAGACCTTGACGACGGCATAAGCCATGAGGATAAGGCAGAACAGGATCATGATCCCGCTGGTGATGCTGCCGAAGCCCAGCAGCGGCCCTGCCGTCAGATCGGATATTGATTCCACGGCGTTGAACTCCTGCATGACCTCTCCGGCCACATCCCCGATGGATGTCCCATAGCCGGTGAGTGCTGCGGTGAAGGTCCCCTGCAGCGAAACGCACAGCTCATAAAGCCGGACCGGAACAACGGTGAAGAGGCTGACAGCCATAAAGCCCTTGATGGCATTGAGGGCGGTTTCGCGGATGTTGCCGCGGCCGCTGGAATACTCCACACCGGTTTCAAAGCAGGCCACCACCAGCCCTGTGCCGTAGAGTGCCCATGCCAAATAGGAGAAGAACAGCGCGATGCTCTGCACCCAATCCATGGTGAAGAGCTCCGCGCCCATGTTTCCCATTTCCGAAAAGAAGTTGCCGAGAAAGCCTACGATCTGACTGTAGAACCAGTCCACGATCTGGCCTAACACCTTGGAGGCAACAAAATCCCAAATGAACATTGATCGGTTTCACCTCACTTCCGGGTGAGGCCGCACCAGCTGCTTTGGGATATGGCAAAGGCCGTACAGCTGGTACGGCCTTCAAATCACGCTTTTGTTACATTGTCTGCTCCCACGCCCGGTCAGCGGACTGGCTCATATCCTGAAATACCTCCAGATAGTCCACCACCGCGCCGGACAGCACCTCATAGTCCTGCCGGGTGGGATGATACACATACCAGCTCACCTTTCCATAGTCATCCCAAATGTGCGGCTCCACGCCGTTTCGGAAATTGGGATTTGAGGTCATCTTTGTCCCCAGCAGATCCGAGAAGCGCAGGCGCAGGGTATCCACCTGTCCTTCGCTGCGGTTGAGGATCGTCAGCTGCAGGGCATTGTACTGATTGGCGACGATTCCAGTGACAAATTGGATCTTTGCCCGATTCATATCGCTCAGACGCACATAGCAGGCTCTGCCCACATAAGTGGCGTCGGGGTACCGCTCTCCAACGATCTTCCGAAGCTCCTGTTCGTAAAAAGTCATTGTCTGCACCTCAAATCCCGATGATCTGCCAGATGTACAGCGGTGCTGTCAGCGTGAACACGAGGCACGCGAACAGGATGGCGGGCGCCGTCCACTCGAACTGGCCGCTTTTTCTGAAGTCGAAATAGGCCGTCCCCAACTTGGCGAAGAAGAATACCGCCAAGATCAGGTCGATGGCGGGAAAGACTACATTGTTCACCACGGTCTTGATCTGACCGGATGCCGTCTGCCATGTGCTTTCCACCGCACCGGCCACATCGCCTGTGCCTGCGGCAAAGGCCGTGGTTCCCATCACGCAGACCAACAGCAGGGACAGCACCAGCGCCGCACAAAGGCGATTGCGTTTTGTGTTGTTCATAGATCCCTCCGTTTCTATCGTTGTTTTGCGGGAGCAATATGCCACTCCTCCCAGAGATTCCCCCGGATGGTGACGCGATCCGTCAGGTTCATGGAGAGCATTCCTGCCGGCGTCCAGCAATCCAGAAGCCATGTGTAGGGCGTATAGCTGCCGTCCGGATACCAGATGGGCGTGAAGTGGGTACGGCGGTTGTAGGTGCTGTAGGGGTTGGCTTTGAATTGGAAGGTCGTGCTTCGCCCGGAGATTTCTGCCTCCAGCAGCCGCCAATAGCTCTCATAGCCAAACTCCGGGAAATAGGTCACAGCGTTCTGGGCTGCCGTCACCGCCGCACTCTGATTTGTGGTGACTTTTGCGGTCACCTTCTCCTGAACGCCATAGCCGCTTTTCAGCGTGGATGTGGTCGCCGTGGGGCTCTTCTCATCCGGCGTGATGCGCATGGATGCAGTCAGGCTTGCGGAGTAGCCGTTGTAGTCAAACTCCCACCAGCCATGGTCCTCCCACCAGCCGTTGTCCACCCAATGGTACCAGCGGTCCCTGTGGGTCTTGCCGTCCGCATCCGTCCAGCGGTCTGTGTGCCAGCATTTCTGCCAGTTTTCTACCCACTCCCAATTCTCCTGCCACCACGGTGACCAGATGCCCCAGGACGCCGAGGTCACCTGCTCCTTTTCGGGAACAGACACCGGCCTGAAGCCGTTGTTGCGGTCATCCGCCAGCGGGTTGGGCGGGTCATTGCCGTCCAGATCCACGATATTGCAGGTGATGGTACCCTGCGCCGAGCCGCCGCCGTACACGCTGACGGAAATCGTTATGACGCAGGGTTCCGCGGGAGTTCGCCAGCGCACCCATGCCAGCTGGCTGTCGCCGTCCGGGTAGTAGACATTACTGACAGTGTAAGTCCTGCCCTGAATGTTAAAGCGTACCGATACGGGGTTGTCCGGGTCGGACTGTCCGCCGCGCACCTCCACGGAGGTGATGACTTCTGTGTTGACGCGGTATTCGTAGTCATATTCGCCGGGTTCCGGCGGCGTTGTCACCTCGTTGAAGCGGACGATGCCGATGCCAAGAGATGAGATGATGTCGCCGTTGGACGCCTTATCCGTGCGGCTGCCGGACCATGCGGCGTAGCCGAGATCCGCTTCCTCCAGAAAAATCGCCAGCGGCAGATTTTTGTGGGTAAGAGAGCCGAGCTTCACTCGAAGGTCGCCGTTGACGATCTGGTCATACAGAGCCGCTTCCGTAGCGGTCATGGCAAACTGCTGACCGTTATAGCAGAGATAGGCCAGCGGCTCTACTACCAGCTTGTAGTCTCCGCCAATGAGCGTATCGAAGTCCATTCCTGCGTATCCAGCAATGGAACGGATAACCTGTTCATCGGTAAAATAGCTTCGGATGGCAGCAATACTGGCTTTGCTGCTGCTCGTAGAGATGATCTTGGGCAGACTCTGACTTGGGTTTCGATAGGAATATCCGCTGACCGATACGGACAATCCTCGTCCCGCATTGTAAGACAACTTGGACACCTTTCCGAAGTGAGCAACATTTGCTACAGGAACCTTGTTGGTTAAGTCGATGGGGGTTCGCACTACAGAATGGGAACCTACATCCACGATAGACACTCTTACGCCGTCCATTCCGGGATTCCAGTAGTTGGTCTTGGTACCGTCCCCCATACTGCCTCCACCGCCATCAAAGTTGCCATCGCCTGTGGCATAGGCGGGAACGATGGCGGATATTGCCAGCACAAGCGCCAGCAGCAGGGGCAAAAGCCTTTTCATGTGCATTTCTCCTTGTCATGAAGATAAAGAAAGACACGGCTTCTTCTTAGCCGTGTCTTTCCTGTGATTGTGCGGGCTTAGCCGCCCATGATTCCAATTTTGTTGCCGTTTTCATACATGTCGTCCAGCGTTCCGCCATCGTTTGGACCACTGGGTGTCACATAGCCGAAGCCCGGAACATATACCTGTCCGGCATCATTGGTGCTACCGCCTGCAGGCTCAGTGGGCTGGGGCTTCACCTCAGTCTGCTCCGGTTTGTAGGTGGGCGGCGTTTCCTTGTTGCGGTCCGCTTCCGGCACATCATCCGGCACATGGTTCTTTTCCGTCTTGCTGGGATGCTCCGGTGCATCCGGCTTGGTGGGCGTACCCTGAATGGTCTGCTCTGTGCCGGAGCTGTCAGCGCCCTTGCCGGGGTCATTTTTATCCGTAGAGGTATCTGCCTTGATCTCGACCTTCACATCGGGCGTGTCGATGTTGACGAGGGGATCCTTTGTGTCTGGACCGTTGTCCGAGATGGTGGGATCCTCCGCTGCCGGAGCCGATGTGAAGCGTCCGGCGATGCCGATGACCAGCGCGGCGCAGAGCAGGATCCCTGCGATGATGAGGCCGGTGCGTTTTGCTTTTTCTGTCATAGAACTGTCTCCTTTCTGGGCTGTTGGTCGACTTCCTTCTTGACCCGAACATACCACAGCTTTGGAAGGAAGTCTACTGAAATAACAAGGTTTTTCAGAACTTGGGGATATACTTGGCATCCACCCGCAGGTCAAGCTGGGCAGGAGGCAGAAGTTTTCCCGCAAAGCTCATAGGGACCGCCAGATGGAGGGTAGCCGTAGCGAGATACCCATCGCTCTGACCGGAGGCAAGGCCGTTGTTGGAGATGCGGACGGATAGGTTGGAGAGGGTATATTCCAAAGCGCCTCCGGCATATTTCATGTAATCCTCACCATCCGTGGTAAGGCCGAGAATATAGGATAGGTTCCCGTAGATGTCACCGGTATCGATGGACTCGGACCATTCGCCATCGCCCTCTGGGAACCAGCCTGCCGCATAACCCTCCCGCACGGAGTGGTACACATCGTCATAGTTTTCGTTGACGGTTGCGATGACCGCCTGCTGCACAGCATCCCGCACACCCTGCACAATAATACTCACACGGAAGTATTCTGCGATGACAAGGAACAGCATCAGCAGACAGAGAGTTACGGCAATGACCATGGGATAGCCCTCACCGGAACGGGAGCGAAAAAGCCGCTTTCTCATTTCCAGTACACCTCCGACCTGCCGCTGGCCTGTGCCGTCAGTTCAATGGGGAAGCTGCCGAGCCCACCAAAGCCAATGTCCACATCCATGGTCAGCGTCACCGTCACCTCCTCGTTGAGCCGGATGCGGCCGGTGCGGGACCAATGGATGTCAGGGTCGATCTCCAGCCGCTCCGACAACACTTGCGCACGGGAGTTCGTTTCGCTGCCGACTCTGCCGGTGATCTCAGCTTCCCGCACCAGTTCGGCGGCGAAGGTGTCGAGCTGCTGCTTGGCAACATACACCGGCAGGACCTTCACCGCCAGTGCGATCACCAGCATGGCGCAGAGGACGAGGACGCAGGTATCGATGTAGCCCTCGCCGGAGCGTTTCTTCCATTTGTGCTTCATCAGAACAGCCCTCCCATCGAGGTGAGGATCTGCATGAGGATGACCACAATGTAGATGAGCATAAAGCACACCAGCATGATGAAGGAATACACGCGGATCTTGGGCGGGATCTTCGCCGCCTGTGCTTTGAGCTGCTGCAGCTCCAACTGTTTCATGTCATGGGTCAGCATCTGAAAATAGATGCGTCCGTCATCGCCGCGCAGGACGCCGATGAGTCCGCGCACGATGTCGGAGAGCATGGGCGACGCCAGCCTGCCCTCGAAGCGCACCAGCGCCGCCTCATAAGAGGATGAGCGCATATCCGCCGTCAGCACATCCAGCTCACGGGTGAAGTCGGGACCGGCGTGACGCTTGTAGTTTTCCAAGATCGTCAGCACATCACGGCTGGCTCCCAGCTCCTGCTCCACCGTTGCTACGAAACGGGGCAGTTCGCCCTCAATCTTCTCCCGACGCTTGGTGACCTGCTCCTCTGCTTTACGGTTCTCTTTAAAGTAGAGCAAGATTGCCAGCAGCACCACGATGGGCGAGAGCAGAGGAAAGATAAGCAGGCACGGGATGACCGCCAGCAGCACAGCGGCGGGCTTGAGGATGGTATAAGCCGTGTAGACCTCCGGCGTCATGTCCATGCCAGCGGCACTCAGCGTGCGCTCCATGCGGTGACGCTTGAACTCATCCATGCGGATAAACTTGGAGAGCTTGATGGCCCAGCCAAGGAAGAGCGCGTCCAGCGACCTCATCCGCTTTTTCTCGGTTCGCCCTGCGGACAGGAGGGCCTTCTCCGTGGAGAGGCGGGGCAGCTTCAGAATATCCGCCAGAATGAAGAACAGACCCGCGGCAACGGCCACGCCGAAAAGGAACAGTAAGATCGTCATGTCCGTCACCTCCGATATTCAATGGGCTGGGTCAGCTTGACCACTCTGGCAAAGGAGAGAAAGATGGCAGCTGAACAGACCGCCAGCACCGCTTTGCCGGGTACGGTGGTCATCAAGGCCGCATACCAGTCCTTGTTGAGAAAGTACAGCAGCGGGATATTCAGCACCACCAGCGCCGCCATGGAGATGAATTCCTTGCGGGGCGCGAACACGAGATTCTCCAGCTCCCCATTGATGATGCGCATATCTGAGAGCTTTGCCACAATGGGATTAAGGGTGCTTTTCATGCTGTGGTCATACTGGCAGGCGGAGAGTGCCTCGCACCACTCCCGCCACACCTCATTGTCAATGGCAGACTTCAGCTCCGCCAACGCCGCATTCATATCCGGGTCGATGTGCTTGATGCGGGTGAGGAAGCTGCGGAACACGCCTTGCACGGGCGGGTTCAGGTAGTTGATGTTCTCCTCCACGGCGGTCTGCAGATCCTCACTGCGGAGGTAGGCCGTGGTGATGATGGAGAGCGCCGTTTCCAGCTCGGCGGCGATGTCTTTCTTGTAATGTCCGGCAGTCAGCTTGATGTACCAGAACGGCAGAAACATCATGCCCGCCGCCAGCACCGGCACCAGCAGGAAGTTGTTCATAACGATAGCGATACCAGCACCGATGGCAAAGAGCAGCAGCGACGCCGCGCACAGCGCGGGGAACTTCTGTTCCTTGCCTGTGGCTTGCAGGATCGTCTGTGTTTCCAGGATCTCACGGCGGAAGAAGCCGGGCTTCTTGCGCTGGGTCGTCTCATTGATGTCATCCCGGATGCTTTTGGGACCGGTGGTCAACCGACGAAATACACCCAGCGTAAAGTCCATGGGCGAGATGCGGAAAATGAAAAATGCGCCGGTGATCATACCGACGCAGGCGACCAGTAATAGGGCTGTCAAGTGGCGTTCGCCTCCTTCTTCGGGTTCAAAAGTGCCTGCAGCTCCTCGTTGGGCATACCGTTTTCCAGCAGGCGCTTGCGCAGGCTGGCGGAGATCTCATTTATCTGCGCGTGGTGTCCTTCAATGATAAATTTGCCATTCTCCATGTGATTCTCTGTGATGACATAGCGGAACAGCGTGTTGTAGCGACGCTCTCCACCGGGCAGGATCTCACATTCCATGATCTCCATCATGCGGCGCTGCTTATTTTCCAACTGCTTGCAGAAGACCACGATGGGGTACGCCTCCGTCACATAGCTGAGAAGGGTCTCATCGGACATATCCACGGCTCGTTTGCACAGGGACACCATGCGGCGGTAGGTCGCTTCACAGGAGTTGGAGTGGATGGTGGTCAGCACTGCCACGCCTACACGGGCGGCTTCCTGGGCAGCATTCGCTTCGGCACCGCGCATCTCGCCCACGACCAAAATGTCCGGGTTGAAGCGCAGGCAGATGTCCACCAATGCGATCTGGTCGACACGTTGGCGCTCGTTTTCACTGTCGCGGGTCAAGGTGTGGACTACCGAGTTGATCACCTTGCCATTTTCCTCCCGCACCAGTTCCAACTCGCGGGATCCGTTCTCAATGGTAAAGATGCGTTTGCTGTTGGGAATAGTGGTCAGCAGCCAACCTGCCGCCGTGGTCTTGCCGGAGGAGGTAGCTCCTGCGACGCAGATGGAAATACCGTAGCGCAGGAATACGGAGAGCCAGTCCAGCATCTCCGCCGTGGCGGTGCCGCTGTGGAGCAGATCCTCACGGCTGAGATTGTGGCGGTTGACGATTCGGATGGAAGCGGCGACGCCCACATCTTCATCTACCACGGGGGACTTCATAGCGGCGATACGGGTGTTTTTGGTCAGATGCCCCGTGACCAAAGGACTGGCATTATCCAGCACCATGCCGGAGGCGTGGAGCATACGGCGGATGACAGCGAGGGCGTGTTCCGGTGAGTCGAAGTGTTCCGTGAGCTTTTCGTTTCGGCCGTCCGAATACTGCACCTCAATATCACGCCACGAATTGATGTTGATCTCTTCGATGCCGTCTCCGTAGATGTAGCGGGTCAGGAAGCCGAACTCCGCCATCTCGGAATAGATGGCTTCTACCAGCTCCACCTGTGTCATGCCCGCCACAGCGACGCGCTTGTCCTGCAGGTATTTCATGATGTAGCGCTGAAGCTGCTCCTTGGAGTCCTCGCCGCCCTCGGTGATGAGGGCGGCATAGGAACCGGAGATGTACTCCTGCACCTCTTGCAGCACGGAATTGAAATCCTTTCCCGCTGTCTCAGGAGCAAAGAACAGGTTGTGCGCCCGTCCGAGCGCGCCAACATCGGTGTTCAATGTGCGGTTCGGCGTGTCATCCACCACGACAGGGACGACTTCCGGCTCTGAGGTGACCTGATATTCCGGCGCGTCCCGCCGTTCCGCGTCTGCGGCAAAGATCGAGCCGTTTCGCTTTTCGCCAAGTGCCATATCAAAACACCTCCGCGATGATCTTTTCCAGTTCCTTGCGGAACGGGCGGCTGTCCTTGAGGGCGAGGTCAGCAAGGAGATCTCGCCCCAAATACTGCTCTTCCAACTCCTGCGAATAGGGCAGCACGAAGGTCGCATCACCCAGCGCCTTGCCGATATGGTCTGCTGCCTGGTAGGGCTTCACATTGGACGCCACCTTATATTGCTTGTCTACATCCCACTCGGCATCTTCCAGCAAAGGAAGCTGACTGGAGAAGTAGCTGACGCTCTTGGGGTCGCAGTTGGCAAGACGCAGGACATTGTCCGCTTCCATCAGCGCCACAGCGGAGAGGATGTCGTTGGCGATGTAGCTACCGCAGTCCACGATGACATAGGGCGCGATCTGCCGCAGACTGTCCAACAGCTCCACCACCTGCTTCTGTACGAAGGGCGGGGTGCTATATTCGTTCTGCAGTTCGAGGAGCCCCAGCGCTGCGAGATAGCTGTTGTGCTTGAAGGTGACGAGGTTATGTTTGATAAGGTTTTCGCTGATGCGGGCGGCGGCAAGGACACTGGCAAGGGAACCTTTGCTCTCCAGAGCGTCCGCATGGCAGATGCACGGCAGCATGGGAGCGCTCATATCGCAGAGCAGAAGGATAACATTTTTCTTCTTGGCGGAGAGCGCCTTTGCGATCTTTACCGCTGTCACCGTTTTCCCACTGCCGGGGCTGCCCCAGACCGCCAGCACACCACCGCTGTCATTCTGCACTTCCGGTTTCTCCGTATCGCGCTGAAAGATGCTGGCTTTTCTGAAATTCATTCCGTCACCTCGCTCCCCGGCGTGGCTGCGGCGGGATCGGTGACTTCGCCCTCCTCAATAGGGCTTTCCTCCGGCTCAGCGTACAACTCCTCGATGAGTGCGTCCTGCGCCTCAATGAACTGTTTTGCGCCGTCTGCTGTGCCGCGGTAGACGAGAGCCAGATGGAGTTTGGCGTCCTTTTCCAGTTCCGCCAGTACTTTGGCCTGCTCCGGCAAGACGAGGAAGGTCACGGTGGAGGGAAGCTCTTTTTCCTCCTCTGTGGCTTCGCCGGTATTGGCATCGTAGCCGGTGCTGGCAGTGACGCTGATGATCTCTACATACTGCAGCTCGGCAGGGATAGTGGTTTCACCATCCTCCGGGTAGTCTGCCACGATGACCGATACGATGTCACCGCTCTGGAGTTTGCCGGACAGTCCGGTGGCAAAGCTCTTGATGGTGACGGAGATCGCCTGCTTCGAGCCATCCAGATTATAGAGATAGGCATTCTCGGCAGCAGGGGCTTCCGAGAGTTTTGCAGCGAGAATATAATCGCCCACGGCGAAGTCCGCTTTGGCGTATTTGCCCACTACATTATCTTTCACGGTCATAAGACCGGAGGGGAGATTATAGGAGCCGACCTCGGCCGTGGTGACCATGTCCTTGGTGATGAGCTCGCCGGCGTGAATGTCCTTCGTCACACGGACGATCTCCGCCTTCTGGCTGATGCTCTGATTGAACAGCGGTGTGATGCCGAAGCAGATCACCAGCGCCAGCAGAATGCAGATGACGCCGATGACCGTGCGGTTTTTGAAAATACTCATGGAGCAAGTCCTCCTTATTCTTAGATGATATATGCGGTAAAGAAGCCCACTGCAAGAAATGGCGCGAATGGATAGCTCTCCGGTGGACGCTCTTGCCTGCGGATCTTGTGCAGGGCGGCTATTGCAAGGTAGAAAAGGCAGTACAGCACCAGTGCCAGCACCAGTCCGGCGACTCCGCGCAGAAAGCCCAGCAGAAAACCGGAGGCGGCGATGAGTAACGCATCTCCCATGCCGCCGCGTCCTCTCCGGCTTGCCAGCCAAAATGGGACGGCCAGCGCCAGGCCGAGAAGCCGGGCGGGGCTGAAGGAAATCAGCCCCGCCCCTGCGATGACGATACCGGAAAGGTCATAGATCTGCCTGCGCCGGAGATCCGTCCATGCCGCGCTCATAAGTCCGAAGAGGAACAGCGCCCCCTGCAGGACGGATGCCACGGATCAGCCGCCCAGCGCGCCGGCGTAGTTGAACATATCCTTGATGCGCTGGTTCAGCGTGGGCATGACCACATCACCGAACAGGGCGTACAGACCGGCCAGCAGCAGAGCGCCCAGCACTACGGCGATGAGGATCTTGACGGCAGTGTCGATGTAGCCCTCACCAGAGCGGCGGGTGGCGGCGAGACGGATGGCGGCGTTGCGGACGGAATTGACGGTCTTCTTGATGAGCTTCTTCATAGTGTAGTTACCTCCATAAAATTATGATGTTTGTGTAGTGGATAGGCTTGGTTTACATGGACTGCTCCATGGGAGGAGCATTGTCCTGCTGCTGGTCCTGACGGAGCGACTGCTCGTAGGCGTTCAGAACTGTTTCGTTGAACTGCTGTCGGGCTTCCTTCGTGCAGGGGAAGCAGATGTCGTGGTAGTCGCCGTGACCGTCCTTGTACTGAGGCATGGCGACGAAGGGGCCATTCTCGCCTCGAATGATCTTCACGCCGCGGATGGCAAAGATGCCGTTGATGTCCACGTTGGCATTGGCGAGGGTGTACTTGCTGTCCTTCACGGGATAGATGCGCACGGCGTACTCCACGGGGAGCGGGGTATCCGGTGCAGGGGTGGGAGCTGTTACCTTGGCTTGGGCTTTGGGCATTGGGATTCCTCCTTTTCTGATTTGGATATGAAAAAAGCACCCGGTCAGGTGCTTATTTCACAGGTTCATATCCATTTCCTGCTGGGGTGCAAACTCGATCTGCTGGAAGCCGATGCGGTCGCAGTAATAGAACTCACTGCCGCCTTCGTCGTATAGTTCCAGCACATCTGAGATGCCGATGGGTCGGCCGTCATAGCCGGGGACAGGATTGCGAAAGATGGTGTAGATCTCTTCCAAGTCGTTGGTCCCAACTTGACCGTCATAGACCATCTCATAGCTTTTTCGGCTTGGCTGACCGAAGCGCTGTACCATCGTCTCATAGGAAACGAAACGGACATTGATGGGGCTGTCCCGTGAGAGCTGCCACACACGGCAGTTCTTCAGGGGCGGAGCCTCCGGGTCGAAGCGGCCGCTGCGCTGCCCCAACAGGAGGCGGTCATAGACGCCGTCCTCCCAGCGGATGGTGAGTGCCTGCTTTTGCAGAAAACTCTCCAGCTCCTGCGTTTGGAACATGGTGTCCACCACCGCTTCTTTTTCTGTGATGTAACCGGCAGGGTTGCCGTAGCAGAGGATGCGGTCATGGTTGTCGATAAAGATGCGCTGCACTTGTCTCACCTCCGATCATTCCAATTTCATCTCACCCATGGCACTTTCCTCCTGCCGAGGCGCAGTCAGCTCCGCCAGCTTCTCCTGCGCCCATTCGGGCAGGAACTTCTCGTCCAGCACACCGATGAACTCATCTCGATTCCAACGGGTCATCTCGCCGTCGCCCAAACAGGTGCAGCGTATCGAGCGTCCGATGGCGGTGGGGCTGCATCCGAAGCCATCATGGGCGTACCACAGCTGGTTTTCCTGACTCCAAAAGGATTCCTTCAGCGTATCCGGCGACAGGACCAGCACCTTGCCGGTATAGTCCTGCTCGGCGCGGTCACAGATACAATGTTCGAAGCCAAACAGCCCCAGCTTCTGATATGCCTTGCGATAGAGGCTTACGAAGCCATCCAGTATGGCGGGATGGCTTCGAACGGTGATATTGGCATTGTGCCGCTCGTCATGTGGAATGTGGTGTCGTGCTGCCCATTGCCTATTGGTGAGGCTGAAGCGCTCATCCCAGGAAAGCTCCTTCAGCGTGGCGGCAAGCACCCACTCGGTGCGCTTGTAGCCGTACTCCTCCAGCACGGGAGTCAGGCACTCCGGGTCCAGGTTCATCCCGTCGAAGTTTCGGCGGATAGTATCCTCGATGGCTTCACGGCAGGCAATATTGGCCTTGTGGCTCTCGCGCCACAGGGGAAGCGCATCTCGGCATTTGGCTTCCTTTGCAGACCCACGGTACAGGTAAGTTTCATTCATTTGTGTCATCACCTTGATCCTTTGGACACCGGAGTTGTCACTTGTCGTAGACGATATCGTTCTCCATCAGCACATCCTCCAGCACAGACAGGCAGCAGCCACCCTTCCGCAGGGCGAACAGGATCGCAGGAGGGATATCGGAGAGGTCGTACTCATAATCTGTCTCGCAGATGGTGATCTCACCGGAATCCTCATCCACATAGCAGCCAAGCTTGGCATCGGACGGGATATCCGCTTCCTCTCTGGCCCAATCGGGGACGGTGACCGCGGGGCGAATCAGTTCCTCGATGGGCAGATCTCTGCAAGCGCACTCGTCCTCGTCGCACTCGTCGCAGTGGCCGCAGGTATCCCGCAGGGTCAGAAGCATCTGACCGACATGGGCAGTCAACTCCGTGAGCAGCTTGACATACTCCATTGCGGTCATCTTGGACCTTGTCAGGATGACCGCGCCGTCCAGTGTGGTCAGTTCCAGCTTCGCATCATCGGGGATGCCACTCAGCTTCAGCGCTGCGGGCGCGATGGTGATGGCCTTGTCTCTGGTAAGAATAAAGTTCATAATACGATTCCTCCTTCGTTTTCTTTGATCGTGGTTTTGATGGGGCGCTCCGGTTCGTGCATCAGTTCGTATCGGGTGTCGCTATCACCGTCCAGCAGGCTCTCCAAAGTCAACTGCCAACAGGCCTTGCGGGGGTCATAGTTGGTGATGATGGCTTCTTCATATTCACTGCCTGCCGTCTGGGACATGCTGTTGGGACGGACGGTGCGGAAGATATAGAATTCCTTATAAAGTTCGCAGATGTACGGGCAGTAGTTGTAGGACACCATGACGAACCCGCGACAAGTCAGGAGCGTATCATGGAGCCGCTGATGATCTGCTTTGGGGAAGCCTACCTCATAGCACTCTGCCTCGAAGTAGGGCGGGTCGCAGTAGATCCAGGCATCCTCTCGGTCATATTGGCGGATGACATCCTCGAAATCCTTATTCTCCACGATGACATTTGCCAATCGACGGGAGCATTCCCATATCAGGTGAAAGAAACGGCGGATGTCACAGGGTTTGCCCCCAAAAGACTTGGCACTGCCGCTGAAGCTGTACCGTACCAACTTGAAGTAGTCCGCCGCACGGCGGATGCTCCCGCGAGGCGCACGCTCTAACAGGAGCGCACGGATAGCATCAGCATCGGGAGGCTTGAGATAGACCTCTGTTAATTCCATTTCTTCCTGCAGGTAGTCATCTGTGAACTCACCTTTGGAAAGAAACTTATAGAGGACATTGAAGTCGTCCCGTGTGTTCAATGGCAAGAAGCCCAACTCTGCCAACAGCGCAAGAGTGCGGTTTTTTACGCAGCAGAACAGGTTTGTGAGGTTTCCATTGAAATCGTTGTAGACCTCCATGCATCCATGCCGGATAGGACGGTTCATAGTGACCGTACCGCTGCCGCCGAAGACATCGATGAACCGCCTGTAGTGATATGGAGCCATCTTGTTGATGATCCATAGCAATTTGCCTTTGCCTCCAACCCAGGGGATAAAGCTGTTCAAGATGCACCTTCTCTCAAGGGGAAGGCATCCAGTGACTGCTCCAATCCGCGCCTTGCTGCCGCAAGACCGTTTTCCATGGTTTTGAGCTGTTGGATCGTGGAGTAGACTTCGCCAGCAGTGGTGGCATAGAAGTATCCCCATCGGTCACTCCCAATGGGAATGCCCTTACGTCGCATGCGATTTACCAGCTTTCGCAGATCTGTTCCGCTGATTCCGAGAACAGCTTCCAGTTCAGCACTGCTCGCTCTGTACTTTCGCCCGGTACAGGCACCTTTCAAATAATTCAATAGTTTTTCTTCACGCATTTCTGCTCCTTTCCGAGGCTCGTATCCCGGAACAGGAGACAAAATGAGCGCAAAAAAGAAGGGGCCGCTTTTCCCCATCCGGGTATACGGCCTCTTGACATACTGTTTTTTGTTTTGCCCCGTTCTTATAGAACGGTCTGCGTTCCGTGCGCTCCTGTGAAACAAACGGCATCTCCCATATACTTTAAGAACGGATACCGTTCAAAAGGAGATTGCTGTATGGATCAGATCGCATTGGGAAAACGAATCAAAGCTGCCCGTGAGAGGGCTTGCATGACGCAGGAAGCGCTTGCTGCCGCTGTGGACTACAGTGTTGACCACATGAGCGTAGTAGAGCGAGGAGTAAAGGCTCCAAAGTTGGAAAAGCTGGTCGCCATTGCCAATGCGCTCAATGTAGGGACAGATGAACTTCTTCAAGATGCCCTGAACACGGCAACGATGCTTCATGCTACTGAGATTTCAGAGAAGTTGAAAACACTCCCTCCAGAGGGGCAACGCAAGGTAATGAATGTGCTGGATACCCTAATCGCGGAATTACAATAATTGTTGCAGACGCAGAGACTTGTTTTTTTGCAGGTCTCTGTTTTTTTCGACAGGCTTCGTCATTTTCCCCCAAATTCACGGTGTTATTATAGTTCCATAAGAACGAGTACCGTTCAAAATTAATTGGAATGGAGAAACATAATGAAGAGAAGAAATATTGACGCGGAAGCCGCATTGAGGAAAGTTGCACGAAAAAACCATACGACTCTGGAAGAGGTGAGAAAAGAGATACGACTGGCGATGATAGCTGCGATGTGCGATCCGGACCCTTCTATACAGCGAGTATGGCGTGAGATTCCATGTGCTGGTGCTGCGCTCACGCCGGAGGATCTCATTGCATACATTGCAAAGCAGTGCCTGCCGCAATAAGCTTACACTTTGATCATGACGGGAATCAGGTGGTATCACATCATCTGCATTTCCATCGACGCCCTCTGTTCGACAGATGGATATTGCACATAATCGCTGCCGATGAACACGCCAGGGTGTTCGTCCTCATACCGACAGCCAATCGCGCCCAGATCCATGTACTCGTATAGCTCCTCCGGCACCGAAGTCTCGTGGGCAAGGTAGTACCTGCCCAATGCAGCATAGCTGTTGATGCCTTTGAGGATCGTGTAATCGCGCAGCCGCCCCGGTGAATTTGCGAAAATTGCCCCTGCCTCCGCCTCGCCCTTTTGCAGAACCATGGCAGAAAGAATTATTTTCTCCTCATCGCTCAATATGCACGGTCCACATTGGGATGCATCAAATTGCTCCTGCGATGTGCAAGGCAGAGATATCTCATTCTCGTTTTGTAACTGCTTATTATTCATTACATCGTCATCTCCGATTCATGGGATTGCTGGATCGGCTCCAGCATGGGCTGATAGTCTGCGCGGTGCAGTAGGCCGTAGGGCGAGAGAACTGCGTTGTCCTCCCTGATGATGTCGCAGCCGTAGGCATAGAGGTTTACATGAGGGAGCAACAGTTCCACCGAATGTTCGTCCGTCATGAAATGAAGCTGGTCGATGGCAGTCTCCTGCGGTGAGCTGAGTTTCGGCGTGAGGTTATAATCCTCCAGATGTTCCACCAGCTGCATTGCAGTCCCAATATCTTTCACCTCAAACTGCTCCAGCAGGGCCTTCAGCTTTGGGATTTGCCTATCAGGGAAAGGAATATCCCGCACGGCTCCAGAAAAGCTGTTGAATGCATTCATTTCCATAGGCAGATCCGCAAAATTGGCGGCATTTGGGATAACACCGTCATAGTCGAGGACAACTGCGTTTTCCCATTCCAGTGTGCCGAGCTGCTCCTGTGCAGCGGACAATTCCGCTTCGGTCGCCGGAAGGTTCAATGTCGCCGTGCGCGCATCTTTGAAGTCAGGGTGCAGGCCAAGGGTCAGGCGAAACAAGTGGCTTGGCTTCGGTGGCAGCTCCTTGGGGCAGGGCGGCGCAGCAGTCAACTCGCAGACGCACAGTACATAAAGGCTTCCAACAAAGACGCCATTTTCCCCTTGACGCATCATTCTTCCGATACCGGCGAAGTCCAACATCTTAAATACAGTATCCGACACTCCATCCAGCTCTGGAATAAAATCGTTTTCTGCGTAAAACCGGCCGAGGGCAGCATCGTCTGCAGCATCCACTACATGATAACAGTCGGCTCTTGCGCTGACCGCCAGATCTCTCATATCCTGCATTGTGATGATACCGCCGTTGGCGTTTACTTTTTTCTGCACCTCCATGGAGAACATTCCCTCAAAGGCGATTCCTTGTACCTCATCCAACGCCGCAAGCTGTGCGGCAAGGTCGTTGAGTTCATTGAGACTAATATCCAGTTTTTCTAAATGGGGAGCGAGATACTCAAAGGCATAGTAATCGTCGATCTCCATGTACAGGATCTCGCCGTCTCTAAGCCGAAGCTTGTCCAGCACATCCCACAGTTCCCATGGCGTGGCGGGCAAGTCCAACTTGGCGTAGGCTTCGTTGTAGGGAACGCCATCTTTTGCCAGATACACACAGAATATTTTCTCAGCCAAGCGTCATTCCCCCTTGCTGCATTTGCCTTTGGAATGCGGGATCTGCGCCGGGAGAGTTCCAACCAAACATACTGCCGTTCTTCATGGTTTCCTCCTGCTCCTTTGTCACGCCGAGCCGCTCGTTGTTGTAGTCTGCCAGTTCGCGGTTCTGCTGTGGGTCATCTGTAGACCAGTCGCTTGGATAGTAGCCGCTCTCGCCGCGCTTGATACAGATGAGCTCACCGGTGCCGGGGAGCGTGGAGAAGCACAGCTCCGGCAGTCCATCCGCCAGCTTGGGGGAGAAAAGCTCCTGTTCCGTTTGGATGCTCCACTCGTCCGAGTTCCAAAAGTGGACATACAATTCACCGCCGTCATCCACGGCAATCTCCCTCTGTTCAAACCCTTCGCACCAGCCGTCCGAAGCCTGTCCGGTGATAAATTCTTTCAACGTATCCATTTCGCCATCCGACAATTCACCGGCGACGCGGCATTCCACCACGCCCCAAAGCTCACCGCCTCGATTGTCTACCGTGAACACAGCGGAGTGGACCTTTGTGTTGACGCTGTCAGGCTTATGGTACCAGTGCATGATGCCGCGCTCGGTCTCCTCCGGCATCCGGTTTTTCACCAGTGCCGCCGTGATCTGATCCTGATAGCCGCGCAGCTCACTACCCTCCAGCAGTGTGCTGCTGTCATCGAGATCGCCGTACTCGTTCCGCTCATAGAGATCGGCGGTCAGGGGCATATACAGCTTGAGCGTGGTCAGCTTGGGCGGCAGCACGGTGAAGCTGTCCTCGCCGGGGATGAGCGGCAGCGTGCGGCCATTGTCCCACTTCATAAATATTTGTCCTTTATCGTCCACGAAGTCCACCTCGCCCTCCGTGCCGGGGAGAATGGGCGCGTAGGGATCGTCCATAGCGTTCAGTCGAATGCGAGTGCCGGGCGGATACTGCTCCCGAATGAAATTCACCATTTTTCTGTCCATCATCGTTTCCTCCATGTTTTGCTTTCTGTCGTAAAACTCCAGCTCGTAGATCACGCCGCGATCTTGCTTTCGGGTATCCTTCACCTTGACCGTCGTACCATCAAAGATGTAATTGCCGGCTTTCCCAAAATCGGTGTAGAAGCCCTTGCCGTGGTTGCAGGTGGAGAAGGGATGCTCCGGCTGATCCTTGATCTTGGAATAGAAGCCCACCGTCTGCACTGTGGTCACCACACGGGTCAGTCCCACCATATCCGCGTGATTGGCGTGGCTGACGGTCTTGAACTCCACTCCGGGTCGGATGAACCGCTTCAGCTCGGCAAGGCTTTTGAAAGCGACCGGCTCTCGCTGCTTTTTTGAGGCGTCCATTACATTCCTCCGAAGGTCATGCCCTGTTCGGGTCGAGGCTCGTGATCCTCCTGCCGGCAAGGGGCTTCCTCGCCGTAGAAGTCGAAGATCATGTCATCCACCTGCTTGCGAACAACGGGATCGTCGGTCAGCACCTCGTAACGGAAGCCCGTGGTCGGGCGGTACGGAAGTTCCTCCTGTACGCAACGGAGAAATTCGTCCGAATCTGTAAATTCCTGTGCATCGCCGTTGGCATAGGTGACGCGGCCCACCAAAGGCTTGTCCCGCGCCATGTTCTGTCGCTGGACATCCAGATCATAGGCCGTAATATAGCAGTTATAATCTCCGGGGGACGGATTGCAGCGCAGGCAGTAGCGGTAATGCTCGGTTTCCACGATGTAGCCGTAGTTCTGTGTCCAGCCGCCGCTGATTTTCCCGCCGTGTTCATAGCAGAAACGCTCCATAGCGAAGCGGCTTTTCAGCACACTCTCCCGCAGCGTGTCCACGACCTCCTGCAGCTCCGCTTTGAACACAGGGCTGTTCAGCTCCTCCGGGCCACGGGGCCACCAGGTATGCCAAAACTCGTTGCCGCTGCGCCCGAAATCCATGCGGACATGTCCAACGGTACCCAGCCGCTTATCTTCTTCGGGGTGCGGGGTATAAAATAAGCCCGCCTCCTCCGAGCGGGCAGGTCGGATATGAAATTTCATGTTCTCCGCGGGATAGGGGAGCTGATGCGCCTCGCAAAACTCACGGAGCGTCATGTTGCCTTCATCGAGAAAACCGAGCTCATCCCGCACATCCAGCCGCCCGGACTTAGGTATCGCCAGCTTTTCCGGCATCAGCACCGAGCCTGCGTGGTTGACCACAACATTTTCTTCCATGTAGCACAGCTCGCCGGGATCATCGTCAGAGCCGCGAATGTCATAGCAGTACCAGCCCTTCGGCACGGTATCACGGGCAATACGCCCGTTGGTGAACAGCGCGGGCTTATCAAATACTTCAATGTGTTGGAATTTCTCTGTTCTTGCGTTGACTTTCAAAATTTCATGCCTCCCATCTGCGGCGTGTACGATTCATCCCGCCAGTTGTTTTTACATCCTTCGAAATGGTTGACCAGTTCTGTGGCAGTAAGGGCTACAGTAGGCGGTTCTATCGTTTCTGAGAAGCAGTTCTCATCCAGCTCGAACCAGCAGTGATCCACCGCAGGATCATACCGGTCGAAGCGGCGTTCCGGCAGTCCTACTTGCCTTGGAATGAAGTATTCGCCCATTTCGCAGCTATCTTTGATGGTACGAGTCTGTTCCGTAGTCAGTGTACCGGCAATGACGCATTTATTGTGCATCTTGTAGTTATCGGCATCTCTGTACAGATATGAGATCTTGGTGTTCATAAGTATCCCTCCCTTCTTTTGGGTAACGGCAAACATACTACACGTCTGCCGCAAAGTCTACTGAAACATTTGCTGCCCCTGCCGCTGCTCCGGGAACGGCGAGTCCAAGCGGCGCAGCAGGCCGAACTCTGTTTTTGTCACGCAGTCGTTTTCCATGCAGTCCTGACCGTATTTTTCAAAATCCATGTAGCCGTCCAGTTCATAGATGGCTTCATCGTCCAGTCCCAGCGTTTCCTGCAATCGCTGCTGACCGTAACCGTAGGCGCCCTCCGTGATGCGCTGGTAGTTGTCCAGATTTCGCAGGAGCTCACAGGCACGGTGCAGGGTTTCCGGTTTCTCTGCCTCCAGCACGGCGGCGTAGGTCAGGAGCATCCCGTCCTTCTGCCAGATGTCCTCCAAGGCTTCGGCAAAATCGTTGTAATCCTCCACGGCGGGGCAATCCGTATCACGGATCAGCTCCCCGATGTAAGGCACCTTGAAGCGAATATCACAGAGCATGGCATCCGCGAAAACATCGATATCAAGATAAGCCTTCACCGCGTCCAGGTATTCCTCGTCAGCGGGGAGGACGAGGATGTAGTCCGGCTTCCCATCGATGTGCAATGTCATGCGGAGCATTTCATCCCGGTTCTCGTCCCGCCAAGGTTCTGACGGCGAAATGTAACTGCGGTCGATTGCCATATCCGGCGTCAGCAGACTGCGGGCATTCGGAACGAAAGCGCTGTACCGCGCGTAGTTATACCCCTGTGGGTCAACAAGGAAACCGTCCATTCCGCCCGCATCGAGGATAAGTAAGCAGTGTCTGGCATCACCATCATGCCGGATAGTATTTTTGTTTTCTGCTATAAAATCGTAGTCTGCCAGCAGCACACGGCTGAACTGCTGAAACCGCTGGGCAGGCAGCTCGATAACCTTATCCACGGCGCAAGCTTCGCCTTCATATTCGGACTGCTTTCGCCTGAGTTCTGCCTGAATGATCATGTCATATCCCCCATCTTCATGTGGCTGCTCTGGTCACCGTTCATGATTTCTCTCAAGCTGGAATAGCCCTTGTAGGCGATGTAGCCTCGGTCGGTGAACATCCCGTCTTCCTCATTCATGCGCTGAAAGCCATACTTCTCATAGTCGTAGAAATCATCCAGATTCTCATCGTAATCGAAATGGCCGGACTGCCGGATCATGTACTTACCGTACTCCTCCAATGTGTGCGCGTCAGGCGCAAAATCGAACAGGTCAAGATTCTCCACAAGATTTTTGACTTGTTCTGCTGTTCGCGGCCGTGCCATTGTTACAACGGCGCCAAGTTTTCGGATGTCCTCATCGGAGAAGTCTTCTGTAACCTGCGCCAGCGCATTGAGGTCAGTTATGCTTTCTCGATCCATATCCAGCAGCACATCCACCTCATTTGGAAGCTGATTATCTTTCAGCCACAAGCGGGCATCCGTTGGATCGGTGATTCCCGCTCGCTGGAGGGCGCGGTCGATCTCCTCCTGTGCCATCGGAAGGTAAAGCCAAGTGATATGCTCGGTATCCTCTGGATCAGACTTAGCGGTCACCGCAACGGTAATGGGATTTGGTTCGTAATAGTAGCAAGGAAAGAATTGACCGTCGTAGAGCAGCTTCATCTGCATGCCGTTGTCGTAGACCACACCATAGGGTGTAATCGTGCCGCTACCGTTCCCGATAAGCAGCCGTGCCGTTTCCTCACCGTCCAGCGCCTCCAACTCGTCAACTCGTGCGCTGCCGCCGTGCAGGTTCATGTAGTGATCCCGGCCAACCGCATCGAGGTCAGAGAAATCCGTGATAACTGTAACCTGTTGGCAGCAGAAGCTCAGGTTGATAAGGTCCTTCAGCTCAAAAAGTTCCAGCTTATGAGCCATCGCCTGAAACTGTGCGGCTTCTCCGGTATCGAAGCCATCCAGCCGTTTGGCGAGATAGTTCAGCTCCTCAACATTTACCGTAAGCATCTCTGTGCGTTTTAGTACAGTATAAAAGCCGTCGATCTTTTCGACCTTACAGTCAGCCCTGACTGCATCGCCAATCTCCAAAGCCTCCAGCAGATCCATGCAGTGTGCGTACTGGTCGTGGGGAATGGGAAACGGAATAGTTGCCACACCGTATTCCGGGTGATCACGGTTACTCAGCACCGTCTGAAACATCATTTTCGCTTTCCTCCAATCTGTTTATCTTGTTCATTCTTGTCCGAAGGCAGGTATCTTCACTCCGCCAGCAGATGAAGCCATGCCTTGGGTAGGGACAACCTTTGCATCTCTCAAAGAGCGTACAGCCGTGAGGCTCCGGCGGGTCGCGGGGATATTCAGGGGCAAGGACGGGGGCATACCAGTGCCCTAATGAGCTTCTTCTGTTTACCTGTGGCATTTCATTTCCTCCATAATAAAAATGGCCGGAGTCTTATTGCTAAAACTCCGGCCCGTACCATGTATTACATTGTTTGCTCCTGCGAAGCCTGCTCCAGCGCCTCCTCTTGTTGCCGGATTCGCTCGTTCAGATCTGGCACGCACACCTCAATCTGCTGCTGGACACTGCGGATCACTTCCTCCTGCTTATCCGTGAGTTCAAAAAACTCCCCATCCACAGAGTCTGCGCAGCAACGGTAGATCTCGGTCATCTGCTCCGGACTGAAGAGCTGCTCTTTGTGAATGAGGCCGGATCGTGTGACAAAGTCCTGCTTTGCTCCGTCGTAGTTCTCCATGAAATAGTGACCATGGGTTACGCCCGTGCGTTCGTAGTCCCAATCCCATGTAACGAATTGAACACCGTATTTGCTATGACTTCCTGCCAACACGGTACCGTTGAAGTCGGCAAGGATGCGGTAGTCGCCCTCCAGCCCGCTGGCTTCGAGCTGCAGAGCGTTTTCCATAGCGGTCATATACTCCATCGTTCGGGCGGCGATATCTTCGACACGGAGGAGGGCATCCTCTGCCGGTGGTGTATCCACATCTTCCCGCCGATAGAATACGCTACCCTTGCCGGTAATACGGCAGAGAGGTGCGCCATTCCAATGGACAGGCAGTTGAGACTCGTCCAGAGGTTGGGTTTCAAACCCAGCACGGTGCAAGGGAATGCAGACTTCCTCGAGGTAGCGGAGCTGCTGCTCCTTGTTGTGGTCATTCACAGTAAAAACTCCTTTCCATGAAAAAAAGGGCCGGTATCCGAAGTAGGAAACCGGCCCGAAAGTTTTTTGGTTGGTATCAAAATATGATACCAACCACTATCTAAAAATTTATTATATTATTTTGGGGAGGCGAGCGAAAAAAGCGCCCGAAAAAGCATAGCCCTCTTTGAAACAGGGCGGAAATAGGCTGTGGATTTAGTTCAAGTCCTGCCTAACGCTCTGAATTGCCCTTGTGTATCTATAAAACACGCTTTGAAAAAACAGGGCATAAAAACGCTGAAACCCCTGATTTCTCAGGGGTTTCAGGTGAGTGTATCTATTTTGGTCACTCAAGATGGTTGCGGAGGGAGGACTTGAACCTCCGACCTCCGGGTTATGAGCCCGACGAGCTACCAACTGCTCTACTCCGCGATATAGAACTTGTACCGGTGGTGCCGGTGACCGGACTCGAACCGGTACGACATTTCTGCCGGGAGATTTTAAGTCTCCTGTGTCTACCATTCCACCACACCGGCGGATCAGGCAATACTTAGATTACCACATCAGGCCCTCTATGTCAACACCTTTTCCGAAAAAACATTTCGTGGGTTTTCTGCCTTTTCCGTGTATAATAGGGCAGAGAGACACGAAGGGTGGTGGGACAGTGGACGATAGATCCCTGATGGACAGGATCGCCTCCGGCGACGAAGCGGCCTTACAGACGCTTCTGCGCCGCCATGGGCCGCTGCTGCGGTATATCATTGCGCCCATCCTGCCGGATGCGCGGGACAGGGAGGAATGCTTTGCCGACGTGGCGGTGCGGCTGTGGCAGACGGCGGGCAGCTTCGACGCGTCCAAGGGGACGCTGCGCGGATGGCTGACAGTGCTGGCGCGCAACTGTGCGCTCAACCGCGCCCGCGGCCTGCGGACGGAGACGGCGCTGACAGACGATATGCCCCACGGCGCGGGCAGCGCCGAGGATGCCCTGCTGCGGCAGGAGCGCTCCCGGTTGCTGGTCAGGGCAGTCAAGAGCCTGACCGACGGGGAACAGACGTTGTTCTACCGGAAATATTACTACTGCCAGTCCACCGCACAGATGGCTGCCGAGCTGGGACTGACGGAGCGAGGCGTGGAGGGGCGGCTGTACCGCCTGCGGCAAAAGCTGCGGGAGCTGTTGGGAGGTGACTTCTGTGAGTGACGATCTGCGATTTGACGCGCTGCTGACAGAGAGCGCCGACACCCTGCCGCCGCCTGCGGATGTCAGCCCGTGGCGCAGTGCCATGAGCTGCGTGGTGTGGGGCATCGCCCTGAAGACGCTGACGCTGCAGCTTCTGTATCTGGACTACATCCTGCCCACGCTGGGCTGCATCCTGCTGGTGCTGGGCTTCCGCACACTGCGGCAGGAGAATCGGGCGCTGCGGTGGGCCTACGGCCTGTCCATTGCCGCCGCCGTCCTGCGCAGCGCCGCCATGGTGCTGGCGGCGCTGCCGATGGAGGAGGGGTTGACGCTTGCCTATGTGGATATGGCGCTGATGCAGGCGACGCTGATCGCCCTGTGGCGGGGTATGGTGGGCGTCTCCCGCGCCGCCGGTGCGGAGAAGCCGTCCGCACCCGCCGCCGGGGTGCTGGCTGCCTTTTACGCGGTACTGATGGCGCTGGCCATGATCGGTCTGGAGGGCTGGCTGCTGGTGCTGCCGGTGCTGGCGGTATACCTCGTGATCCTGCGGAATCTGGTGAAGCTCTCCCGCTCGCTGGAGGACACCGGCTACGCCATTCACGCCGCACCGGTGCGCCTTTCGATGACGACGGTGCTGTGGGGGTATCTGGGCGTGACGCTGGCGGCGGTGATACTGGCCATGCTGCTGGGCCAGCGGTACCCCATGGACTGGCAGGTGCGTCAGGATGCGCCGCAGGACGAGACGATCCGGGCGGAGCTGCTGGCGCTGGGCATGCCGCAGAATGTGCTGGACGACCTGACTGCCGAGGAGGTGGCCGGCCTGACGGGCGCAAGCGAGGTGCTTACACAGACCGACACGCGGTATGACGGCGACAAATATCGGGTGGTGACCACCGGTGTCTGGGACGAGGATACGCCCAATACCTGGCAGTACCAGAGCGCGAAGAAGCAGGAGGACGGCACGTACCGCTATACCTACCACGTCTACGACGTGGAGGAGGTCTGCACCATGATCCACGTGGCGGTGGTGCTGCCCCAGGACGGCTATCAGCGGGTGGTGTTCCTGCACCACATCGCGGCGCGGCCCGAGGGGCTGGCTCTGACGGAGAGCGTGGAGCTCTGGCCGGTGTGGCGTGACGATGAAAACTGGACCCGGGGCAATATCATCGGCGGCCGCGTGCTGTGCGGCCGGCGGGGACAGACGTACACGGCGGACTTCGCCGCGCTGGACAGCGGCAGCTACACCAGTCAGAGCTTCTTCGGAAGCAGCCAGCGCAGCACCATCACTGCGGAGTGGTCGCGCCTGCGGGGCGCGGAGGATCTGCGGGCCTACGTGCTGTACGACGCGGAGACGCTGACGCCGGAATGGGAGTATCTGGAGAGCTGGTGCAACTACGCGCAGTCCGGCGGCGCGGTGTATCCGTTCCGCAGTGCGCTGGCCCGGTGGCACAGCTGGGGACTGACCGACGGCGATACGCTGATCCAGTCGGCGCTGCAGGAATGGGCCGACGATGTGGAATAAAAAAGAGGAGACGCTGTGCGTCTCCTCTTTTTCCTTGTGTTTACGGCTGATAATGATGGGCGTCCTGCAAGACCATATCCTTGACCTTCATCAGCCGGGTGGTATTGCCGCGCTCGTTCTCGTCCAGCTTCATCGTAATATAGCGGATGTTCTTCTCCGTCTCCGGGATCATCACATATTCCAGCGCATTGACACGGCGGCGGGTCTTTTCAATGTCCTGCGCCAGCAGCTGCATGGATTTCTCCACCTGCGCCAGCTCCAGCATATCGGCGAACACCGCCTGCATCTTCTCCAGCGCCGCGTCCAGCTCGCCGCTGGTCTGGGCGAAGCCGTAGGGCAGGAGGGAACCCTCACCGCCCTCGGTGTGGAACGTGAACACCGGCACGTTGACGCTCATGATGTTCCGGGCGTCCACATCCAGCGACACGGAGCGCTGGGGCCGCAGCAGCGACTGCTCCAGCATCTCCGGCCCCATGACAGCGGAGGCCACGGTGAAGGCGTCGTTGGCCTCCTTCAGGCCCTGCTCCACCTTGGCGCGGAGCTGCCGGTTGCGGCGGACGATCTCCAGAAACTGCTTCATCAGCTCGTCCCGCTTGTCCTTCAGCAGCTTGTGACCGCGGCGGGCCGTTTTGAGACGGCCCTTCAGCCGCGTCAGCTCCATGCGGGTGGGATTGACAGTCTTTCCGGCCATAGGCGGTCACTCCTTCTCCGGCAGGTACTTGTCCAGCATCTCCGGCTTGATGCGCTTGAGCTCGCTTCTGGGCAGCATCCGCAGCAGCTCCCAGCCAAGATCCAGCGTCTCTGCAATGGAGCGGTTCTCGTCAAAGCCCTGGGAAACGTAGCGCTTCTCGAACTCGTCGGCGAACTTGGCGTACAGCAGGTCCGTGGGGCTCAAGGCGGCCTCGCCCAGAATGGTCATCAGCTCCTTGGCCTCCTTGCCGCTGGCGTAGGCGGCGAACAGCTGGTTCATGGTGGGGGCGTGATCCTCACGGGTCTTGCCTGCGCCCACGCCCTTGTCCTTCAGACGGGAAAGGGAGGGCAGCACGTCTACCGGCGGCAGGATATTCTTGCGGTACAGGTCGCGGCTGAGGATGATCTGGCCCTCGGTGATATAGCCGGTCAGGTCGGGGATGGGGTGGGTCTTGTCGTCCTCCGGCATGGTCAGGATGGGGATCATGGTGATGGAGCCCTTGCAGCCAAGCTTCCGCCCGGCCCGCTCGTACATGCTGGCAAGGTCGGTGTAGAGGTAGCCGGGGTAGCCGCGGCGGCCGGGGACCTCCTTCTTGGCGGCGGACACCTCGCGCAGCGCTTCGGCGTAGTTGGTGATGTCCGTCAGGATCACCAGCACGTGCATGTCCTGCTCGAACGCCAGATATTCAGCGGCGGTCAGGGCCATGCGGGGCGTGGCGATACGCTCCACGGCGGGGTCGTTGGCCAGGTTGGTGAACAGCACGGTGCGCTCGATGGCGCCGGTGCGCTTGAACTCGCGGACGAAGAACTCCGACTCCTCAAAGGTGATGCCGATGGCGGCGAACACCACGGCGAAGTTGGAGCTGTCGTCCAGCACCTTGGCCTGACGGGCGATCTGGGCTGCCAGATTGGCGTGAGGCAGGCCGGAGCCGGAGAAAATGGGCAGCTTCTGGCCGCGGACCAGAGTGTTCAGACCGTCGATGGTGCTGATGCCGGTCTGGATAAACTCGTTGGGGTAGTCGCGGGCGGCGGGATTCATGGGCAGGCCGTTGATGTCCATGTATTTATCGGCCAGCAGGGCAGGGCCGCCGTCGATAGGCTCGCCCATGCCGTTGAACACGCGGCCCAGCATGTCCACAGACACGCCAAGCTGCAGAGGATGGCCCAGAAAACGGATCTTGGCGTCCCGCAGGTTGATGCCGGCGGAGGAGTCGAACAGCTGCACCACGGCGCGGTCGCCGTTGACCTCCAGCACCTTGCAGCGGCGGACCTCGCCGCTGTGGAGCTGGATCTCTGCCAGCTCGTCATAGGTGACGCCCTCCACGTTCTCCACCACCATCAGGGGGCCGGAGACCTCGTGGATGGTACGGTATTCCTTCATCATGCGTCCTCACCTGCTTTCTCGATCAGGGCGGCGATCTCACTGCCCATCTCGTCGTGTACCTGCTGATAGTTGGCAGCGTACTCCTCTGCGGCGGCGTACTTGGCCCAGCCCAGCCGCTCCCGTGCGGGAATGGCGAACAGGGCGGGCAGCGCCACGTTCTTGGCGATGGCATCGCGGCACAGGTCCTCATAGTGCAGGATCAGCGCCAGCAGCCGCAGCTGCCGGTCGAAGCTGGAGTAGGAGTCCACATCCATGAAGGCGTTCTGCTGCAGGAAGTCCTCCCGCAGCATGCGGGCGATCTCCAACGTCAGCTGGTCCCTGGGGGACAGGGAGTCCTTGCCCACCAGCTGGACGATCTCATTGAGCTCGTTCTCCTCCTGCAGAAGGTGCATGGCGCGGTTGCGGTCCTTCATGAACTCAGGACCCAGATGTTCATCGAACCAGGGGGCCACCGCGTCCAGATACAGAGAGTAGGAGTTCAGCCAGTTGATGGCGGGGAAGTGGCGGCGGTAGGCCAGAGAGGCGTCCAGCGACCAGAACACCTTGACGATACGCATGGTGGCCTGTGCCACCGGCTCGGAGAGGTCGCCGCCCGGAGGCGACACCGCACCCACGGCAGTGAGGGAGCCGGTGCGCTCCTCCGTGCCCATGCAGCGGACCACGCCGGCCCGCTCATAGAACTGGGCCAGACGGGAAGCCAGATACGCGGGGTAGCCCTCCTCACCGGGCATCTCCTCCAGACGGCCGGACATCTCGCGCAGGGCCTCAGCCCAGCGGGAGGTGGAGTCGGCGATGACGGCCACGTCGTAGCCCATGTCCCGGAAGTACTCGGCGATGGTGATGCCGGTGTAGACCGACGCCTCACGGGCGGCCACGGGCATATCGGAGGTGTTGGCGATCAGCACCGTCCGCTTCATCAGGCTTTCGCCGGTGCGGGGGTCCGTCAGCTCGGGGAACTCGCGGAGCACGTCGGTCATCTCGTTGCCCCGCTCGCCGCAGCCGATGTAGACCACGATGTCCACGTCCGCCCACTTGGCCAGCTGGTGCTGCACCACGGTCTTGCCGGAGCCGAAGGGCCCGGGCACGGCGGCAGTGCCGCCCTTGGCGATGGGGAACATCGTGTCGATGACCCGCTGGCCCGACTGCAAAGGCGTCTCCGGCGGGAATTTCTTCTTGTAGGGACGGCCCACGCGGACCGGCCACTTCTGCACCATGGTCAGCTCACGCTCTGCACCGTCGGCGGTGCGGATGCGGGCGATGGGCCGGGTGATGTTGTACTGCCCCGCCTCCGCCAGCCACGACACCGTGCCGCTGACGCCGTTGGGGACCATGATCTTGTGCAGCACCGACTCTGTCTCCGGCACGGTGCCCAGCACATCGCCGCCTGCCACAGCGTCGCCGACGGCGGCGGTGGGAGTAAAGGACCACAGCTTTTCGCGGTCCAGCGGCGGCACCTGGATGCCGCGGGTGATGTTGGCGCCTACGCGGCGGACGATCTCCTCCAACGGGCGCTGGATGCCGTCGTAGATGTTCTCAATGAGACCCGGGCCCAGCTCCACGCTGAGGGGCGCGCCGGTGGTGACCACCTCTGTGCCGGGGCCAAGGCCGGACGTCTCCTCGTATACCTGAATGGAGGCGCGGTCGCCGGTCATATTCAGGATCTCTCCGATCAGATGCTGGGGGCCTACGCGCACTACGTCCGCCATGCTGGCGTCCGCCATGCCGTCGGCCACCACCAGCGGACCGGAGACTTTGATGATCTTACCCATTCTTCTGCTCCTTTCAGGAAATATCCGCGCCTACGGCGCGTTCCACGGCTGCGTGCAGCGCATGGTCCGCAAGGCCCAGCGCGCCGCTCTTGCCGGGGATGAGGATGACAGCGGGCAGCATGTCATTCTGATAGCGGGCGATCTCCGCCGCCATGCTCTGGGCCAGCTGCTCCGTCACGTAGATGACGGCGTAGCTCTCCTGCGCCAGACGGTGCAGTGTTTTCCGCGCCGTCTCTGCGTCATCGGCAAAGAACACGTCCAGTCCCAGGGCCCGAAAGCCAAGGACGCTGTCGCGGTCACCCAATACAGCGATCTTATACATATGTGTCACGCAGCCTTTCCCGTATGGCGTCGGCGCTGAGCCCCGCCAGCCGTCCGGCCATGACGATGCGCACGGCCGTCCACTCCGCCTCCTTGGCAATGAGGTAGCCCAGCGCCACCTCCACGCCGAAGGGCACCCGTCTGGCGCCTGCGGCGGTGCGCAGCACCGCATTGTCACAGGCCTTTTCGAAGTCCGTCAGGCTGCCGCCCTTGACGGCGGCCTCACCCAGCTCCGCGGCCTCACGGAGAGCGGTGCTGCGGAACAGGGCGGCGGGCTCGGACGCACCGGCGCGGATGGCGTCGGGGGTCACGCTGCCGCCCTCGAACAGCACCTCCTGCAAAAAGCCGGGATCCATGTGCATCCGCTCCGCCCGTACCAGCGCACGCAGGTTGGCGGCGTCTATCATGGCGCGGACATAGGTCTGGAGGTAGACGCAGCGGCTTGCCTCCGCCAGCTGCCGCAGCTTCTGGAAGCAGGCACGGTCCAGCAGACAGTCGCTGCGCTGGGCGCTGCCGGTCTCCGCCAGCAGGGCGGCGGCCTTTCCGGCGGCCTCTGCCATATCGCGGGGCAGGAACTGCCAGTTCCCGCTGTCGGCGTATTTGCGCTGGAGCTCCGAAACGGGGATGGTGCCCGCGTCCATCAGCAGGCGCTCCGCCCCCTCCGGCGCTTTCAGCAATACCTTGATGTTGTGGTAATCATACTTGATGCGGAACACGTCCAGCAGCTGCTTTTCCGGCATGAACCGCTCCAGCTCGGCGAACACCGCCTCCCGCTGCCGCTTCAGGCTGCTCTGCAGCGAGGCCTCGTCGCGGATGGGGGCGTACCCCAGATCGCTCAGCAGCTGGGAGCAGTTCTCCACCGACGGGGATTGCAGCAGCTGTTCCAGCCGCTGGGAGGTCAGCAGGTCCTTCTCCAGGCTCCGGATGCGGGCGGAGAGGAACAGGTAGTCCGTGTCCTTTCTGGGTTTTGTCAAAGGGACGCCCCCTCTCAGTCAAATAGCAGCCTGGCCACGGCGGAGGATTCCTCCTGCCGCAGCTGGCGGAGCTTTTCGGTGAAGCTGCAGTTCAGCTCCACGCGGCCCCGCCGCAGCACCAGTCCGCCGCCGGTCTCGCGGGTCTCCTCCGACAGACGGAAGGCGGCGCCGGCCTTTCTGGCGTTGGCGGCCTTCACCACTGCGGGACCCACGGCCTCGCGGTCCTTGGCGGACAGCAGCAGCTCCTCGTCGCCGCTGCCATTCTCGGCGGCCAGCGCGGCCAGCAGGTCAATGTACTCCGCCTGCGGCAGACTTGACAGCCGCTGGGCGGCGCCTGCGAAGGCCTCATCGATCAGCTGCTGCTTGGCGGCCAGAACCTTCTGGCGGCAGGCCAGCTGGCTGCTGCCGTTGAGGTGCTCCAGATGCTCCGCCGCCTGAGCCTCCGCCCGCTGGCGGCTGTCGCGGGCCACAGCGTCCGCCTGGGCCCGGCAGTCCCGCAGGATGGCAGCGGCGTTCTCGGCGGCGCTGGCGGTCAGCGCATCGCACTCCGCCCTGGTATCCGCCTCCATGCGGGCCACGATCTTTTCCAGTCCGTTCATAACGGTACCCACCTTACTTCAGGATGTTCAGGGAGATCATGATGGTGGCCACCAGAGACAAAATGGCGTAGAACTCCACGATGCCGCAGTAGATGATGCCCTTGGTAGCGGCCTCGGGACGCTTGGCCACGATGTTGACGGAGGCGGCGGCCACGCGGCCCTGGAAAATGGCGCTGAGCCAGCCGCCCAGCATGATGGGCAGGCAGGCGGCGAAGAAGGACAGACCCTGGGTCAGGGTGATGTCCACGGCGCTGCCGCTGAGTACGCCCACCTGGCCCAGCACCAGGAACAGGGCCACAAAGCCGTACAGGCCCTGAGTACCGGGCAGCACCTGCAAAATCAGGCACTTGGTGGACTTGTCGGGGTCCTCGCTGGTGAGGCCGGCGGCGGCTTCACCCACCATACCGGTGCCCTTGGCGGAGCCGATGCAGCACAGGCCGGCGGTCAGCGCCGCACCCAGGATGGCGAAACCCAGTCCGCCGATGGATTCAAGAATACTCATTGTACGTGTTCCTCCTTTATGATCTCTACATGATTGGCCTGCATGCGCAGGGGACGGAAGGCCTTGCCGCCGTCCTTATAAAAACGTCCGAAGAATTCCAGAAATTGCAGGCGCATATCGTGGACATAGCAGCCCAGCAGATTCAGCGCCAGGTTCAGCGCGTTGCCCACCAGCGCGATGATGACGAACAGCACGATGTTTCCGGTAGTGGCGCCCAGCATGTTGAACACCTGGGCCAGCACCGCGCCGGACAGCATCAGCGCCATCAGCCGCACGTAGGACAGGATATCGCTGAAAAAGCCGGTGACGCCGTTATACACGGCAGCCACCACGCCTGTGACCTTGCCGAAGCCCTTCTTGCCGCGGCCCGCGCCGTACAGCAGCATCAGTCCGCCAACGCACAGCACCACCGGCACGCCGCCGACGCTGCCCACGCCCAGAATGGCCATGGCCCCGCCGGCCAGGATGATCCACCACGTGATCTCATCAAAGAGCGCGTCCAAAAAATGCCCGCTCCTGCATTTCTCCACCACGCTGACGGTCATGCCGGTGAACACCTGGATGCCGCCCAGCACCAGCGAGCCCACCATGATGGCCATGGTGTCGTTCAGCGGGTCGAACAGTGCCGGCATGGTGAAGGTGCTGGCGGGATCGATGAGCTTGCACAGCTGGGGAATGAAATCCCCGAAGAAGCCGCCGGTCAGCGCACCGAAGATGAACGTCATGATGCCGCACCAGAAGATCATCTCCATAAAGCTGCGATCATCGGGCCGCTTTTTCTTCAGGAACAGCAGGGAGCCGACGATCATCAGCAGGCCGTAGCCCATGTCCGCCATCATCATGCCAAAGAAGAAGATGAAGAACGGTGCCATCACGGGGTTGGGGTCCACGCCGTCGTAGGCGGGCATGGAGTACTGCTCCGTGATGCAGTTCATGGAGCGGGTCAGGATGTTGCCCTTCAGCGCCACCGGCACGTCGGGGATCTCCTCCGGCGTGGGGTCGCTGAGGTCGTAGGCACAGTCCAGCGTGTCCAGCCACGCCGTCAGCTGCGGCAGCTTCTCCGCCGGCACCCAGCCGTCAAAGGCCACGATGCAGCCATCGGTCATCAGCCGTTTCCGGTTCTCCTCCCGCATGAGACGGGAGTTCAGCCGGTCGCTGCACAGCTGCATGTCGGGGAGCTTCCCGCCTAAGCCGGCAAGCTCCTGCAGGGCGGCGTCCTTTTCCGCGGCGGTCTGACGCAGACTGTCCGCCAGCGCCGTCAGGTTTTCCTCCGGCGTACCATGGCGGCCCTTGAGCTGCCCGCCGGAGAAACCGAAGCTGCGCAGCAGCTCCAGCGCCTGAGCCGTCACGGCCTTGTGGGTCAGCAGCAGAATGCCCTGCTGCTGCCGGTCAGCGTACAGCAGGTATGTCTCCGATTCCGGCACCTGTTGGCTCAGCGTGCCCTGTATCTCCTCCCATACGGCGAAGGGGGGCAGCGTGCCGGTGGTGATATCGCACCACCGCGTCTCCGTCAGCTCCAGCGGGATATCCAGACTCCTCCAGGGCGTCAGGGCGGCCTGCTCGCTGCGGAGTTGGGTCTCCTTGGCGGTGAGGCGGTTCACGTCCGCCGCCAGTTCATTGATGTGCTGGGCCGTTTCCAGCTCCGATGCCAGCGCCGCCTCGTCCAGATATTCCCGCTCGGAGATGCGGGGACGCGGCGTCAGCAGGCCCGTTTTCTGGGGCGGCGCGGTGCGGCGCAGGATGTCTATGGCCGATTGCAGCTGCCGTTGGCGGGCCAGCAGGTCCGCTGCCGCAGTATCGCACCGGCGCAGGGTGTCGGGAAACGCCTGTACATCCGGCTCGCTGATCTCCAGACAGCCCATGTGCTGGAGTCGGCGGAGTATGGCATCGTGGTCACGCTCCAGCGCCAGCACCTGCAAATGCTTCATTTTGACAATGGCCATCTACCGCTTCACCACCTTTTCCAGCAGGTAGTCCATGGCGCCGTCCATCCGCGCCATAGCCACGGCACGCAGGGCATCGCAGTCCTTCTCGGTGCGATCCAGCATGGCCTGCCGCTCCGTCTCGGCCTGGGCCTCCGCCTGACGCAGGGCATCAGCCGCGGCGCGCCGCGCCGCCTCCTGGGCCTGGGACACCAGCGCCGCGCCGTCCTTTTCCGCCTGCCGCACCATCTCCGCCGCCGCGCTTTGCGCCGCAGCCTTCTGCGCCAGCAGACGGCTCTCCTCCGCCTGAAGACTCTCTATTTTTTCACGGTACAGTTCACTCACCGCCTTTCTCGGAATATGCAGGCAGGGGAAGCCCCCGCGGCATCCCCTGCTGAGCATCCGGTATACCGCAGGGGTGGCCCTCTGCGTTATTTGCATCAGGATACCATAAAAGCAGGTTTCTCACAACGGTCAAGCCGTAGAAATTGTCCATCATATTTTTGTGAATTTCGTCAAAAGAGTTGCGCTGCCTAAAAAAAATAGCGCAATAAGAAACTCTTGCCCGAGACCGGCGGATGTCAAATTCCAGTGGCATTTTCCCCATATCTATGGTATAGTATCCTTGTTATGGTAAACGTTCCGACAACAAATGGGATAGTTCCGACAATATATAACAGAAAGTATTTGAAAATAACACGTGAGGTGTGGTTATGACATACGTAACATCATTCCTGCTGGGACTGGTACAGGGCGTGGCGGAGTTCCTGCCCATCTCCAGCTCCGGCCATCTGGCTATCGCACAGAACCTGCTGGGCCTGGAGGGCGCGGGCAGCGTGCCGGAATTTTTCGACGTACTGCTCCATCTGGGTACGCTGATCGCGGTGTTCGCCGCCTATTGGAAGGACATCTGCGACATGGTGGTGGAGTTCTTCCGCGGCATCGGCGACCTTGCCCATCGCTCCACACCGTCGCCGGTACCGCCGGCGCGGCGGCTGATCCTGCTCATCATCGTGGGCACACTGCCGCTGTTCGCGGTACTGCCCATCCGCAAAAGCGTGCAGGGGCTTGCCGATAATATGGTATTCGTGGGCGCAGCGCTGATCGTCACCGGTTTTCTGCTGTTCCTGTGCGATCGGGCCCGCAAGGGCCGCAAGACCGAGCGCAGCGCCACGTGGCTGGACGCCCTGCTGGTGGGCGTGGGCCAGGCGGTGGCCACGCTGCCCGGCGTGTCCCGTTCCGGCATGACCATCACCGCCGGCTGCTTCGTGGGCTACGAGCGCAGGTTCGCCGTGCGGTTCTCGTTTCTGCTGAGCATTCCTGCGGTGCTGGGCGCCAACATCCTGTCCTTGAGCGATGCGGTGAAGGCCGGCATCAACACGGCGGAGGTTCCCATGTACCTGCTGGGCGTTGTCACCGCCGCCGTATCGGGGTATCTGTGCATCCGCCTGTTGAAATATGTGGCGGACAAGGGCCGCTTCGGCGCGTTTGCCTACTACTGCTGGGCGGTGGGTATCCTGACGCTGGTGCTGCAGGCCGTCAAGTGAGATGAAGTGAGGAAAACTATGGCATCGACGCAAAAGAAGACCACAAAAAAGAAAAAGGCGCCGCCCAAGCCGGAGCCGCCCGCCTATAACGGACTGGCGCGGCTCATCGGCGGCGTGGTCTGCCTGCTGCTGGCACTGTGCGTACTGGTCAGCTATTTTCAGGTGGACGCCCTGCTCCTGACGTTTATCGCCAAGGTGCTGAAGGGCACGCTGGGGTACGGGTATTTTCTGGCGGCGCCGGCGCTGCTGGCCGTGGCGGTGATCCAGCTGCGGCATCAGGGCCGCCCCGTGATCCTGCGCACCACCTGCACCCTGCTGGTGCCGCTGCTGTCGGGAATGCTGTGCCACCTGCTGCTGTGCCGCACGGCCTATGAGCTGGGCAGCGGCCTGCTGCCCCAGCTGTGGAAGGACGGACAGACCCTGACCTGCGGCGGCGTGGTGGCCGGCGGCCTGGCCCTGGGCAGCGAGGCGCTGCTGAGCAAGGTGGTGTCTGTGGTGGTGTTCGTGGTGCTGCTGGTGGCGGCGCTGCTGGGCGCGCTGCACATGACGCCGCAGCAGGCCGTGGATAAAATGAAGGAGTACCGCAGCAGCCGCTGGGAGGACGAGGAGGACGAGGACGATCTGGAGGGCTTCGAGCCTGCGGCTCCGCGGAAAGCGCCTGTACCGGAGAAGCCTGTGAAAGAGAAGCCCGCCAAAAGGCGGGTGAACATCGACATCCCGCTGGACGGCGAATCCTCCGCCATGGAGAGCGGCGAGAAGAAGGACTTCTTCCCCCGCCGCAGTGCCGCCGTCCGGACGCCGGACGAGGTGCTGGACCGCGCCGCTGCCGCGCCCGCCGTCCCCGCCGCACCGGCAGCCCCTGCGGCATCGACAGCTCCTGCCGCTCCCGCGGTACAGGAGGCCGCGGCGGTGAAGGAGCCGGTGTCCGAGAAGAAAAAGAAGGCTCAGGTTCAGCAGGAGGTGGAATCTGCCGCCCAGGAAGTGGGACAGGCCATCGAGCAGGAGCTGGCCCAGGGCGAGGAGATCTACCGCTACCCGCCCATCACCCTGCTGGAGGAGAATCACACCGACAACTGCACCGAGGTGGGCGCGGAGCTGCGCAACAACTCCCGCCGCCTGGCGGACGCCCTGCGTTCCTTCGGCGTGGACGCCACCGCGGGCGATGTGGTTCACGGACCCAGTGTCACCCGCTACGAGTTCACTCTGGAGCAGGGTGTGAAGCTCAGCAAGATCACCAACCTGTCCGACGATATCGCTCTGGCGCTGGGCGCCAGCGGCGTCCGTGTGGCGCCGGTGCCCAACAAGATCTCCGTGGTGGGCATCGAGGTGCCCAACCGCACCGTTACCGCCGTCCGTATCCGCGATGTTATCGAGTCCCGGGAGTTTACCCGCCACCCGTCCCCCGTGGCCTTCGCCGTGGGCAAGGACATTGGCGGCAGCAGCATCGTGGGCAATATTGCCCGCCTGCCCCACGTGCTGATCGCCGGTACCACCGGCTCCGGTAAGTCCGTGTGTACCAACTCCCTGATCGTCAGCATTCTCTACAAGTCTACCCCCGACGAGGTGCGCTTCATCATGGTGGACCCCAAGATGGTGGAGCTGGCGCCTTACAACGGCATCCCCCACCTGCTGATCCCTGTGGTCACGGACCCCAAGAAGGCCGCGGGCGCTTTGCAGTGGGCGGTGTTCGAGATGATGAAGCGCTACAAGATGTTCTCCGAAAAGGGCGTCAAGGACCTGGCGGGCTACAACGCCCTGTCCGAGACGGACGAGGACGTGAAGAAGCTGCCCACTGTGGTGGTGGTCATCGATGAGCTGGCCGATTTGATGCTGGTGGCTGCCAAGGAGGTGGAGGAGTCCATCTGCCGCGTGGCCCAGATGGGCCGTGCCGCCGGCATGCATCTGGTGGTGGCCACCCAGCGTCCCTCCGCCGATGTCATCACCGGCCTGATGAAGGCCAATATTCCCAGCCGCATCGCCTTCGCCGTGGCCAGCTCCATGGAGTCCCGCATCATTCTGGATACCCCCGGCGCGGAAAAGCTGGTGGGTAAGGGCGATATGCTTTACTCCCCGCTGGGCGACAGCAAACCCACCCGCGTACAGGGCTGCTTCATCACACCGGAGGAGATCGAGCGTGTGGTGGCCTTTGTCAAGGACACCGCCGGCGAGGCCCATTACGATCAGGATGTCATCGAGAAGATCCAGCAGGCGGTGGACGCCAAGTCCGACAAGGGCAAGGGCGCCGCATCCGATGCGCCTGTCGACGGCGAGGACGGCGACGAGCTGCTGCCCGCCGCCGTGGAAGTGGTACTGGAGACGGGGCAGGCCTCCGTGTCCATGCTCCAGCGGCGTCTGAAGCTGGGCTACTCCCGTGCCGCCCGGCTGGTGGATCAGATGGAGGAGCGGGGCTATGTCGGACCCTTCGAGGGCTCCAAGCCCCGACAGCTCCTCATCACCCGGGAGAAGTGGCAGGAGCTGCAAATGGCAAAGGGCGCTGCGCCGACGGAGACACCGCCCACCGCCGACCGCTGCGGCTCTATCCACGACGTGTTCGAAAGCCACGACGCACTGGAATAAAGGGATTGCAAAAAGGGGGCAGTGCTGCCCGCCCCTGTTTGCTTCATCGCCGCCACTTGCTCAGATCGCAGCCTCCGCCGGAGGCAAGGACGCGGGAAATCGCCCCTGACAAAGCAGCAAAACATAAGAGCGCTGCGGCATGGCCGCAGCGCTCTTCAGCTTGTCAAAAAAGTCCGTTCGGACTTTTCTGACAAGCTGCCAGCAAAATCGCAAAATAAAAACAGTATTTTGTTTTGCGATTTTGGCCGCTGCGGCGGGTGATTGAACGCGAAAGGGAACCCTAACGGTTCCCTTTCACACTATCCTTCCCTCCGATACTTGTGACCGGGCAGGTTTTTGACAGATTGAAGAGCGCTGCGGCCATGCCGCAGCGCTCTTCAATCTTATACACAGTTACACAGTCAGATTCTTACACGCCCAGCTTTTCCAGCGCAGCCAGGCGCAGGCAGATGCAGAACACCGCGATGGCCTGCTCCAGCTCCGCCACCGGCGGCAGGGACGGCGCAATGCGGATGTTGCTGTCGTTGGGGTCCTTGCCGTAGGGGAACGTGGCCCCCGCACCGGTCATGGTGATACCCGCCTCCCTGCACAGCTCCAGCGTGCGCTTGGCGCACCCGTGCATGGTGTCCACGCTGATAAAGTAGCCGCCCACCGGCCGCTTGTAGTCCGCGATGCCACGGGGCGCGATCTCACTGTCCAGCGCGTTCAGCACCGCGTGGAACTTGGGCGCCAACACCGCCGCGTGCCGCTTCATCAGCGCCAGCGTGTGCTCCCGATCCTGCAGGTACAGCACGTGCCGCAGCTGGTTCACCTTGTCATAGCCGATGGTCTGGATGTTGATGAGCTTGGAGAAATACTGGATGTTGGCCTCGCTGGCCGCCATCACCGCCACGCCCGCGCCGGGGAACGTCACCTTGCTGGTGGACGCGAACTCATACACCATGTCGGCGTTGCCGTACTGGGCGCACAGGCCGATGATATCGGAGAACGGTACAAAATCACAGTCGAACTCGTGGATGCAGTAGGCGTTGTCCCACATCAGCATAAAGTCCGGTGCGGCGGGTTTCATGGCCGCCAGACGGCGGATGGTCTCATCAGAGTACACCACGCCCTCGGGATTGGAGTACTTGGGCACGTTCCACATACCCTTCACGGCGGGATCCTTGATAAGCTCCTCCACCATGTCCATGTCGGGACCCTGGTCGGTCATGGGCACGTTGATCATCTCCACACCGAAGCTGCCCGTCACCTTAAAGTGCCGGTCGTAGCCGGGGACGGGGCAGATCCACTTCACCGTATCCAGCTTGGCCCAGGGCTTCTCGCTGTGGAGCAGGCCGTGGGTGAACGCCTTGGAGATGGCATCGTACATCAGCTGCAGGCTGGCATTGCCGCCCACGAACACCTGCTCCGGCTTGCAGCCCAGGATGTCGGCGAACAGCTTCCGCGCCGCGGGAATACCCGCCACCTCGCCATAGTTGCGGGTCTCCACCCCGTCGGATACAAACTGCTCCGGCTGGGTCAGCACCTGCAGCATGGGCGTCACCATGTCCAGCTGCTGGCGGCTGGGCTTGCCCCGCGCCATGTTCAATTCCAGATGAAGGGCCTTCGCCCCCTCGAATTCCGCCTTGACAGCCGCGTATTCCGCCTGCCGCTCAGGCTTTGTCATCTCTTTATAATTCTTCTTCATCATGAACGTCCTCCCGCCTCATGTTTTTTGCGATTATACACCGTCTGATGCCCCCGTGGCAATCACTTTTTTCGGACGCCGTACACGTCCGTCCGGCGCGCCGAAAGAATGGGCAGCTGTTCCCGTATGGCGGACACACGGCTCATATCCAGCTCCGTCACCACCACCTGCTCACCGGCGCCGCACTGGTGCAGCACCGTGCCCCAGGGGTCGCAGACGATGGAGTGGCCCCAGGCCACATAGGATGCCGTCTCGTCCCGCGCCGGTGAAGTGCCTGCGGTGAACAGCTGTCCGTCCACCGCGCGCTGCCGGAACAGCAGTTCCCAGTGGGCGGGGCCGGTGGTCATATTAAAGGCCGCCGGTACCAGCAGTACCTGTGCGCCCTCCAGTGCCATCAGCTGTGCCAGCTCCTGAAACCGCAGGTCAAAGCAGATGCACAGCCCCATTTTGCCCCAGGGCGTGTCAAACACCGTGATCTCATTTCCTGCCGACAGGGTGTCGGACTCGCGAAATCGCTGACCGCCGGCCACGTCGATGTCGAAAAGGTGCATCTTCCGGTGATGGGCCACGCAGCGGCCCGTGGGATCGAACACATAGCTGGTGTTGTACACCTTATCGCCGTCCAGCTCCGGCAGAGAGCCGCCTACCACCCACAGGCCGTGGGCCGCTGCGGCGCGGGACAGCATCTGATAGGCCGGCCCGCCTTCCGGCTCGCCGTAGGCGCGGAAGCAGGCGTTGTCGTAGGGACAGCAGAACATTTCCGGCAGCACCGCCATGTCCGCATCCGCTGCCCGGGACAGCAGGGCCTCCGCGTGGCGCAGGTTCGCCGCCTTGTCAGGGCCCACGCGCATCTGTATCTGTGCAAGCTTCATACCTTTACACCTCTTTCACGGAAATCGTTTCTCAATAGTATTCCCGCAGCACCAGCTCCGTGACGCCCTCGCTGACGCTGACCATGCGCTTCACCTGGCTGCGCCGCCCGTAGGTCAGCCACAGCATGTCCCGAATGGCCGTGCCGCCGCGATAGCCGTGGATCAGCCGCAGGCGGTACGTGCCGTTTCCGGCGCGGCGCAGGGCCGCATCCACCGCGATCTGGGCCTGATAGGTATTCATGCCGTGCAGGTCCAGCTCCACCACACCTCCGGTCATGACAACACCTCCTCTCAACTGCCCTAATCATACGGGAAATGAATTGTTTTTTCAACCGCTTTGTGGTAAAATACCCTTCATTACATCAAGTGTGAGGGGCCTATGAATGTTTTGGTGGTATCCGACTCCCATGGGAAAGTGGACAAACTGATACAAGCGGTGGAGCAGGTACACCCCGGCTATGTACTGCATCTGGGCGACTGCCAGCGGGATCTGGAGAAGCTGCGGCAGGCGTTTCCCATGCTGCCCATGGAGGGCGTGCCCGGGAACTGCGACTACGGCAGCTGCGACCAGCCGGAGCGGCTCATCGAGCTGGGCGGCGTGCGTATCCTGATGCTCCACGGCCACACGCGGGGCGTGAAGTCCGACGTGATGCGGGCTGTCTGGGCGGCACGTGAGTGCGGCGCGCAGGTGCTGCTGTTCGGCCACACCCACCGGCCTCTGGTGGACAACGACGGGGCCCTGCTGGTGCTGAACCCCGGGGCCGCCGGAGACCCGCTGCACCCCACCTGCGGCATCCTTACCATTGAAAACGGCAGGGCGGACGTCCGGACGCTGGCCCTGTGAAAGGAGAAAAACTATGCTGACCATCGGCTGTCATCTGTCCGCCTCGGAGGGCTTTCTGGCCATGGGGAAAACGGCGCTGTCCATCGGCGCCAACACGTTCCAGTTCTTTACCCGCAATCCCCGGGGCAGTAAAGCAAAAGCCATTGACCCCGATGACGCGGCGGCGTTTCTGGCGCTGGCACAGGCCAACGGCTTCGGCCGTCTGGTGGCCCACGCGCCCTACACCATCAACCCCTGCTCCAAAACGGAGCGCACCCGCGAATTCGCCCGCATGACGCTGGCGGATGACCTGAAGCGGATGGAATATCTCCCCGGCAACTACTACAACTTCCACCCGGGCAGCCACACGGAGCAGGGCATGGAGGTGGGCATCAGCCAGATCGCCGAGACGCTGAACGCCATCCTGAAGCCGGAGCAGCACACCACGGTGCTGCTGGAGACCATGTCGGGCAAGGGCTCCGAGGTGGGCGGCCGGTTCGAGGAGCTGCGGGAGATACTGGACCGCGTGGCGCTGAACACCCAGATGGGCGTGTGCATGGACACCTGCCACATCTCCGACGCGGGGTACGACATCGCGGGCGACATCGACGGCGTGCTGACGGAGTTCGACTGCGTCATCGGGCTGGAGCGGCTGAAGGCCGTCCACATCAACGACAGCATGAACCCGCTGGGCGCCCACAAGGACCGCCACGCCCGCATCGGCGAGGGCTATCTGGGGGAGGCGGCCTTTGGCCGCATCATCAATCACCCCGCCCTGCGGGACCTGCCCTTTATTCTGGAAACGCCCAACGATCTGGCGGGCTACGCCCGTGAGATCGGACGGCTGAAGGAGCTGAGGGCGGAATGATGCTGCGGCTGTCCGCGCTGTTTCTGGGCCTGCTGGGACTGGTGGGATTGTATTTTCACTCCACGCTGCCGGTGACGGGCCGCATCCGGCCTGGATTCTTCGTCTTTTACACCAACCTCAGCAACCTGCTGCTGGCGGTGTACCAGCTGACGCTGGGGGTCAGCGGCCACGATCCACAGTGCGGCGTGTTCCGGTGGCTCAGCTCCGCCGGTGTGGCCCTGAGCATGACGCTGTGCATCTTCGTGACCCACCTCATCTACCAGTGGGTGCTGGTGCCATCGGCGAAAAAGAGCGGTAAGGCGCTGTCAGACATCGGATTCAGCAGCTTCGGCAACCTGTGTGTCCATTACGCTGTGCCGTGGCTGACGGTGGTGCAGTGGCTGCTGTGGCAGGACAAGTCCGGCCTCGCCATCGGCCACGCCGTCTGGTGGCTGGTGCTGCCGCTGGCCTACTTTGCCTTCGGTATGGCCCGTGGGGCCACGGGAAAGCCCATCGGCCACACGAAGCGCTGCTACCCCTACCCGTTCATGGACCCGCAGGTGATGGGCAAACGGTTCTGGCCGGTGGTCCTGCTGCTGATCGCGGCGTTTTTCGGCCTGGGGTGCCTGTTTGTGGGCATCAGCAGGCTGCTGTAAGCGAAAAAAGAACGTCCCCACCGGGGACGTTCTTTTTTCGCTTTTTGCTGTTTCTCAGCCGCGGCCGCTGACGCGGAGACGGTTCATGGCGCGGGCCAGCTGGCTCTGGGCCAGGTGGTATTCCGCCATGCTGCGTTTCTGGCGCAGCTCCTCCTCCGCCTCCTCACGGGCGCGGAGGGCGCGGTTCACGTCGATGTCCTCGGGACGCTCGGCCGCGTCCACCAGCAGCAGCACGCGGCCATTCTCCACCTTGAAAAGGCCCGGGGCCACGGCGGCGCGGCGCTGCTCTCCCTCCGCCGTCTCGAACCGCAGCTCACCGGCGGTGACGGCGCCCACGGCGTTGCTGTGGTTGGCCAGAATACCGTACTCGCCGTCGGTGGTGGGCAGCACCAGCGATACGCAGTCACCCCGGTAAAACGGGACGCTGGCCGCCAGAATATCCAGATGGAACGGCGCTGCCATCACATGCCGCCTTTCTTCATCTGCTCCGCCTTGCGGATCACGTCGTCAATGGTGCCGGCGTTGAAGAAGGCCGCCTCGGGGTACTCGTCCATGCTGCCGGACAGGATCTCCTTAAAGCCGCGGAGCGTCTCGTGCAGGGGCACGAACACGCCGGGGGCGCCGCTGAACTTCTCCGCCACGTAGAAGGGCTGGGACAGGAAGCGCTGGATGCGGCGGGCACGGGCGACGGTCTTTTTGTCCTCGTCGCTGAGTTCCTCCATGCCCAAGATGGCGATGATATCCTGCAGCTCACGGTACTTTTGCAGGGTGGACTGGACGGCACGGGCAATGTTGTAGTGCTCCTCACCCACGATGTCCGGCTCCAGAATGCGGGAGGTGGACTCCAACGGGTCCACGGCGGGGTAGATGCCCTGCTCCGCGATCTTACGGCTCAGCACGGTGGTGGCGTCCAGATGGGAGAACGTGGTGGCGGGGGCGGGGTCGGTCAGGTCGTCGGCGGGAACGTACACCGCCTGCACGGAGGTGACGGAGCCGTCCCTGGTGGAGGTGATGCGCTCCTGCAGAGCGCCCATCTCGCTGGCCAGAGTAGGCTGGTAGCCCACGGCGGAGGGCATGCGGCCCAGCAGCGTGGAGACCTCGCTGCCCGCCTGCACAAAGCGGAAGATGTTGTCGATGAACAGCAGCACGTCCTTGTGCTCCACATCGCGGAAATACTCCGCCATGGTCAGACCCGACAGCGCCACGCGCATACGGACGCCGGGGGATTCGTTCATCTGGCCGAACACCAGCGCCGTCTTGTCGGACACGCCGCTCTCCTGCATCTCGCCCCAGAGGTCGTTGCCCTCGCGGCTGCGCTCGCCCACGCCGGTGAAGATGGAGTAGCCGCCATGCTCCATGGCAACGTTGTGGATCAGCTCCTGAATGAGCACGGTCTTGCCCACGCCGGCACCGCCAAACAGGCCGATCTTGCCGCCCTTGGGGTACGGCTCGATGAGGTCAATGACCTTGATGCCCGTTTCCAGAATGTCGGCGGCGGGCATCTGCTGGGCAAAGCCGGGGGCGGGACGGTGGATCTCCCAGCGGGGCACGTCGGCGCTGACCGGCGCCTCACCGTCGATGGGGTCGCCCAGTACGTTGAACATGCGGCCCAGCGTGGCTTCGCCCACCGGCACGGAGATGCCGTGACCGGTGGCGGTGACGGTGAGCCCGCGGCTGAGGCCGTCGCTGCCGGCCATCATGACGCAGCGCACCGTCTTGTTCTCCAGATGCTGCTCCACCTCCATGGTGTAGCGCGTACCGTTTGCCTCCACGGTCAGCGCTTCATTGATGGCGGGCAGGCTCCCCTCGGGGAAGCATACGTCGATCACGGGACCGGAAATGCCCGTGATGGTTCCTTGTTTCATTGAGGTCAGCCCTCCTTTTCTTTCTTGCTGCGCTGGGCGCGCTCACCGGCGGAGACCTCGGTGATCTCCTGGGTGATGGCGGCCTGACGCGCCCGGTTGTACTGCACGGACAGATCCTTCAGCAGGTCCTCCGCGTTCTGGTCCGCCGCGTGCATGGCGGTCATACGGGCGGACTGCTCGCTGCAAAAGCTGTCCACCAGCGCGCTGTAAATAAAGCCGGTCAGGCAGCTTCGCACCGCGTTGTCCAGCACCGCGGCGGGGCTGGGAACATACTCAAAGGTGGGATCGCCCACCGTGCTGGCCTGGGCCGCAGAGAAGTGCTCCCGCGTCAGGGGCAGCACCTGCGCCTGACGCACCGTGGCCTCCAGCCCGTTTTTCATGTCCGTGTAGATGATGTGGACAGCGTTGATGGCACCGGCGTCGTACCGCTCCAGCAGCAGCTCGCCGATCTGGCGGGCGCGGCGCAGGGTGGGGTTCTGCGCGGTGTAGAGAAAGCTCTTTTCGATGGGGATGCCCCGCTGGGTGAACCAGCGGCGGCCGTACTCGCCCACCACATACAGCACCGCGCCCTCGTGATCCGACAGGAACTGCTGGGCCTGACGGATGGCGTTCTGGTTATACGCGCCGGCAAGTCCCTTATCCGCCGTGATCAGCAGGCAAGCGGCCACGCCGGGCAGCGGCTTACTGTTCTCATCGTAGAGATACCGGCTCTCCGCGGTGTCGTCCGCGTTGAACACGCGGCCGATCTCCGCCTGCAATGCGTCGAAGTAGGGACGGGTGTTGCTCAGGTCCTGCTTGGCCTTGCGCAGCTTGGCCTGGGAGATGAGGTACATGGCGTGGGTGATCTTCTGGGTCTGCCGGACGCTTCCGATGCGGCGGCGGATCTCACTTGTGCTGGCCATGGCCTCACCGCCCGCCTGCGCGCCGGAACTTCTCCAGCGCGGTCTTTGCAAAGTCCACGATCTGCTGGCGCACCTCATCGGTCAGCGCCGCGCCCTGCTCCAGCTCCTGCATGAGCTGGGGGCGTCCGGCGGCGAACTCGCCCAGAAGGTAGTCCCGCAGCGGGCAGACCTGGGATACCGGCACCTGCTGATAGATGCGGGCCATAGCCGTCACCAGCGTGACGATCTGCTGGGCCTGACTCAGCGGGCTGCACCGGCCCTGACGCAGGATGTACATCAGGCTCTGGCCGTAGGCCAGCTGATTCTTGGTCTCCTCGTCCAGATCGCTGGAGAACTGGGTAAAGACCTCCATCTCGCGGTATTGCGCCAGATCGAGGCGCAGGGTACCGACCGCCTTTTTCATGGCCTTGGTCTGGGCGGCGCCGCCCACACGGGACACGGAAAGTCCCACGTTCACGGCGGGGCGGTGGCCGGAGAAGAACAGGCTGCTCTCCAGAAAGATCTGGCCGTCGGTGATGGAGATGATATTGGTGGGGATGTAGGCGGACACGTCGCCTGCCTGCGTTTCCACGATGGGCAGGGCGGTCATGCTGCCGCCGCCCCGTGCGTCGCTGAGGCGCGCTGCGCGCTCCAGCAGGCGGGAGTGCAGATAGAACACGTCGCCTGGGTAGGCCTCACGGCCGGGAGAACGTCCCAGCAGAAGGCTCAGTGCGCGGTAGGCGATGGCGTGCTTGGAAAGATCGTCGTAGACGATGAGCACGTCCTTCCCCTTGTTCATGAAATACTCGCCGATGGACGCGCCGGCATAGGGCGCGATATACTGCATGGAGGCGGACTCACCGGCGCTGGCGCAGACGATGATGGTGTATGCCATGGCGTCGTGCTTACGCAGCATCTCCGCGATCTGCGCCACGGAGCTGGCCTTCTGGCCGATGGCCACGTAGATGCAGATCATATCCTTCCCCTTCTGGTTCAGGATGGTGTCGATGGCGATGGACGTCTTACCGGTCTGGCGGTCGCCGATGATCAGCTCGCGCTGACCCCGTCCGATGGGGAACATGGAGTCGATGGACAAAATGCCGGTCTGCATGGGGGTGTTTACCGGCTGGCGGTCGATGATGCCGGGGGCGGGGCTTTCGATCATGCGGTAGGCATCGACGGGGATGTCGCCGGCATCGTCGATGGGCGCGCCCAGCGCGTCCACCACGCGGCCGATCATGGCGTCGGACACGCCGATGCCAGCGGTACGGCCGGTGCGGTACACGGCGCTGCCCTCGCTGACCTCCTCCACACGGCCAAACAGGATGCAGCCGATGCGGTGGCCCCGCAGCTCCTGCACCATGCCGCGGATGCCGCTCTCAAAGAGCAAAATTTCACCGTAGGCAGCGTTTTCCAGACCGTCCACGTAGGCGATGCCGTCCGCCACGGACAGGACGCTGCCCACCTCGCGGGCGCTGATCTCCGGTACCCAGTCCCGCACGGTGTCGCGGATCAGAGGGATAACGGACTGGCCGCCGGTCTTCAGGGCGGCAAGGCGCTCCTTCAGCTGGCCCAGACGACCCTCCGCCGTCCAGTCGATGATCTCGGAGCCGATCTCGATGCGGAAGCCGCCGGAGACGGTCTTATCCTCCTGCCACGAAAGCGCCACCGGCCGGCCGTACCTCTTTGCCAGCACGTCCTCCAGCTTCGCCTTCTGCGCGGCGTCAGGCGGGCAGGCGCTGAGCAGTCTGGCGGTCAGGCGGGCATCATTCGTGCTCATGCTTCTCCACCCCCTCGGCTGCGTTCACGAACGCGTCATAGGCGCGGGAAGTCTCCTTCGCCAGCAGCTTCTCCATGGCGGCCTCGGCGATGGACACGGCCTCGCGGTTGGCCTCGTCCACGATCTTTTTGCGGTCGTTCTCCGCGTTCTCGCGGGCGGCAGCCACGATCTTGTCCGCCTGCTCATGGGCAGCGGCGCGCTGCTGATGGGCATAGGCCTCGGCCTCCCGGGCGGCGGCGGCGCGCTTCTCGTCCAGCTCCGCGTCCAGCGCAGCCTGACGCTGCTGCATGGATGCCTCCAGCGCGGCGGTGTTCTTCTCCCGCTCCACGGCGGCGGACTCCATGTCGGCATAGTGCTTGGCGCGCTTGTCCATGAAGTTCTTTACCGGCTTGAACAGCAGCAGGTACAGTC
>CDZB01023413.1_pt1 | contig 57922 bp, 63 predicted proteins | sample 554961 | NCBI WGS metagenome assembly CDZB01 (sample SAMEA3182106, study PRJEB8094) | gut metagenome | biome: human; feature: gut; material: Stool; isolation source: human stools | place: Canada | collected 2013-02-26 | reverse complement strand
TTCTCCTTTGGAAAGGAGAAACGTGTTCTTTTCTTGTACGGACAAGAAAAGAACGAAAAGAAGCCGCAAGCGATAGTGCAATTCGAAAGCTGGTCTATACCCATTTTTATTTTTGCAGTTATTTCTTTTTTTTGCTCTACGCTTTTTTTCAAAAAGCGGGGCAATCCGGCTTGACCGTTCGTGCGAGTCGAAAACGCATCTCGTCGGCTCCCGGCACGTGTTTGCACTCGGTAAACTCGTGCAATCCACGGCGGAACACGCCGAACGGACGGCGAGTGCAATCCGGCAGTTTGCGCCTGCGGGCGCGGAGTTTCCAGCCGCACGAACTTTTCGCACGGCGAGTGGTGGCCTGTGCGAGCTTTGCGAGCACTGCAACACCTTCGAGCCGTGGGTATATGCTTCCCAGCAGATGGATGGGAGTTTGAGGCGGTAGCCTCAACAGCTCTTTTGGTATCTTTTCTCCCTGCGGAGAAAAGTACGTATTCTTCTCCTTGGCAAGGAGAAACATGTCGTTTTCTCGTCGGTGAGAAAACGACATGTTTTTCTGTTTTTTGCGCTTGCCATCTTGCTTTTTTATCTCTTTTTATATATAATGAATCTATTATAGCCTGAATCAATAAAATTTTCGGAAGGTTTTGAGATATGAAGGAAAAAATTGCGATTTTGGACTGCGGCGGACAGTACACGAAGGTCATCGACAGACGTGTCCGTGAGGCGGGCGTTTATTCGGATATCTTTCCGATCGGGGTTGAGATAACGAAGCTTGCGGATTATTCCGCATTTATTTTGAGCGGAGGACCGTCGAGCGTTTGGAGCGACGCGGCGCCGAAATATGACGAGGGCATTTTCGAGCTCGGCCGTCCGATGCTCGGTATCTGCTATGGGATGCAGCTTATCTGCGAGCATTTCGGCGGACGGGTGATGCCGGACGTCAAAACGGAGTACGGTCAGATCATGATCGATGTGGAGCCTTCCTGCCCGCTTTTTGCGGGACTGGACAAAAAGCAGCCGGTGCTGATGAGTCACGGCGATGCCGTGCAGGTCATGGCGCCCGGCTTTGCCTGCGTCGGGAAAACCGGTGACGTCGTCGCTGCCATTTATGATGAGAAGCGCAGAATCGCAGGAGTCCAGTTTCATCCGGAGGTCGATCCGACGGTAAACGGTATCCAGATGTTAAATAATTTTCTGCGCGGCATCTGCGGTCTTACCGAGGTATATGCGCTGGACGACCGGATCGAGACCTCGGTTGCCATGATCCGCCGCCGTGCCGCAGGGAGCAAAGTGATGGTGCTCGTCTCCGGCGGCGTGGATTCCGCCGTGACGGCGGCGCTGCTCACAAAAGCGCTCCCGCCGGAGGACGTCTATGCCATCCATATCGATCACGGCATGATGCGCAAGAACGAAAGCGACATCATCTGTGAGAATCTCGCCTCGCTCGGTCTTGTCAATATGAAGCGCGTCAATGCCGCGGAGGAATTCTTCTTCGGGAAGGTAGACGACGGTACGGGAACGATCATCGGACCGCTTGCCGAGACCTGTGACCCGGAAATGAAGCGAAAAATCGTCGGCTCCATGTTCATCAAGGTGACAAGGGAGGCCGCCGAAAGCCTCGGCATCGATTTTGATTCTACTTTTCTCGCGCAGGGAACGCTTCGTCCGGACCTCATTGAAAGCGGAAATCCGGACGTCAGCGGCTATGCCAATAAGATCAAGACGCACCACAACGATGTGGATATCGTCCGTCAGGCGAGAGAGCGCGGCATGATCATCGAAACCAACTGGGACTGGCATAAGGATGAGGTGCGCAAGGTCGCCCGTATGCTGGGACTGGACGAGTCCATCGCATCGCGTCAGCCGTTCCCCGGGCCGGGGCTTTGCGTGCGAATCATCTGCGCGGATGAGCCGGCGGTGCTTCCGGACAGGGAATCGCTTGCCCGCCTTGAAAACCTTGCGGGCGGAAAAGGATATATCGCCGCTGTCGCACCGATGAACAGCGTCGGCGTACAGGGCGACCACCGCAGCTATCGTCATCTTGCTGTCTTGAAGAGTGAAGATGCCGGCGCCACGGATTGGGATAGCATTTTTGATGTGGCCAAGCTCATTCCGAATGAATGTGCCTTTATTAACCGCGTCGCTTACCGTATCGCAGGCAGCGCCGCCGCTTTCGGCGAATTTCACTTCAAGCCCCTCCATATCGGCTATGAATCGACCGATCTTCTGCGCGAGGCGGACGCGATTGTGACAAGTAAGCTCATGAATCAAAATATCAGCCAGTGCTTTGCTGTGCTGCTGCCGTTTGCCGACGGAGAGCGGGATAAGTATTCCATCGCCGTGCGCGCGGTCTGCACGACCGATTTCATGACAGCCCGTCCCGCCGTGCCCGGCAAGGATTTTGATGCTTCCGCACTGACGGAGGCTGCAAATGAGATACTTGAAAAATTCGGCGGCCGGATTTCTTCCGTCTATTATGATGTGACCGGAAAACCGCCGGCAACGGTCGAGTGGGAATGACGGATGTGAATGTATGAACATGAATGATTATTCAATGTATTTTTCAACGGAAACATTGATGGGACCCAACAGTGCAAGAATTTTAGAAGAGCTGTTCACCAAGCACCCTTTACATCTTACAGGAAAAAATGAAGTTCTTGATTTAGGATGCGGAACGGGATTGACGAGCCTTATCATTGCCAAAGAAACAGGAGCAAGAGTTTATGCGAATGACCTTTGGATCCGTGCAGAAGACAATACAAAACGCTTTGAAAATTGGGGTGTTGGCGGGCAAGTTATCGCCACTTGTGAGGATGCAAATGGATTAAGTTTTGCAAAAAATCAATTTGATGCATTGGTCAGCGTAGACGCCTATCATTATTTTGCGGGTAAATCCGGATTCTTTGAAAATAAGATTTTACCGTTTCTTAAAAACAAAGCTGAGGTATTGATTGGCATTCCGGGGATAAAAAATGAATATAAAGGTCGTTCGGAAGAACTTCTCTCCGAGTGGCTTGGCGAGGAAGCCTATATGCTGAAAAGTACAAGTCAGTGGGAAGAAATAATTGGGGGCAATGATAGAATCGGCACAGTAGAAGTGTGGGAAATGGATTGTTTTAGCGATGCTTGGAACGAGTGGTTTGCTACGAACCATCGATATGCCGGCGGCGATAAACAGTATTTTGAAACAATCATCAAGCCGTACGCTTGCTTTGTTGGAATTTATATTAAATTGAAATAACCAATTTTTGGTTCGTATAACGGAAGCAAAAGTTTAAGCTTTGCATTGGCAGGATGATAAAGAGCAATTTCTAAGCAAATTGATGAGGCTTTGTCGAGTGGGAATGATTAGAAAACGGATGTGGTATAATCAGAAAGTATGGAAGATATTTTATGACGCTGCTTGAACAGATCAGCCATGAAACGATGGTATTTATGCGTGGCAAATACCGTTTGGATGAAATCGGAGATGGTAAAGATGAATTAAAATTCAAACAAGGCCAAAAGACGATTGTTACAATTTAATCATGATGATAAATTTACTTTTTTAATTATTTTTGGCAAAAAAGAGCGGGAATATTTTGAAATTCAGAAAAACGAGTTTCCTAAATATGTATGTGACTGCTATGATCATTCAAAAACATACCATGATGGAAAATGGATGTTTATGAATGTAAACTCTTTAGAACAGCTGGAAGAGGTCAAAAAGCTCATACAAATCAAAAAGAAGCCTAATCGTAAACCCTTTCCAAAGGAAAACGCATTATATTCCAGATGTGGTCAGCGTTGTGATTTGTGCGTCCATTATATTCATACAAGCGAAGAGCTGCGGACTGTTATGGAAACACAATTGATTAAAATGTGGGGCCAAACAGATTGGAGCATGCGCTGCGGCGGCTGCTTCAGTGACAATTGCTATTGTAGAGCTGATCCATGTAACGCGAAAGACTGTGCATCCAAAAAAGAATTGTCGGCGTGCAGAGAATGTGCAGAATTTCCATGTATTCAGGCAACGTCAGCGGATTATCGCTCTATGATACATACGGAGGTCCATTATGCCGATGAGATAACTTGGGGCATTCTTCCGTATGTTCCGATGCAGTATGAGGACCGATAGGCAACGACGGCCTCGGTATCAGAGAATATGCCGAATAGGAGTAAACCATGACCGATTCTGAAATGAACGATATCAGAGATTCATACGATAAAATTTGTGAGCAGTGGTGCGATTTCCGCAAGAACACAAAGATAAATCGCTGTGTGGCCGAATTTTCGGAGCTGCTGAGACCAGGCTCCAAAGTGTTGGATGCCGGCTGCGGCACGGGCTATCCGATTTCCGCGTATTTGGTGGAAAAGGGCTTTGCGGTTACCGGAATCGATATTTCCGAGAGGATGATAGAAAAGGCAAGACGGCTCGGATTGAAGTCGGCCTCTTTTCTCGTGAGAGATTTGCTGGACTTTCATCCGCCGGAAAAATACGACGCCGTGATCGCCTTTGATTCCTTGTGGCACGTTTCCCATGATAGACAAAAGGAGATCTATGCGGTCGTTTCGTCGCTCATGAATATCGGCGGATATTTTCTGTTTACGCATGGGGACAAAGACGGCTCCATCGTCGGCGAGATGTTTGGCGAACGCTTTTATCACAGTGCCTTGGATGTCGAAGAGGTGCATGCGCTATTGGCTGCTTGCGGCTTTTCCGTCCTGTCCTCCGTTGAAAATTATAAAGAGGAAACCACCGGGGACAGGGGACTGCTCGTCATAGCAAAAAAGACTGTCTGAGCTTGTAAAGGCCGTGGACTGCCGGCTCGGATTATTATGGCGGCGTCGGCAATCTTGACTTTATATATGGTAAAAAACGGCATGGGAAAAGTCAGCTTCCCATAAGGATGTTTAAAAATTGCATTGTCCGCCAAGGCGCGGTTGCTCCGCGGTAAACAAATAGTAACCCCCGACAGATTTTTGATAAGTCTGCCGGGGTTGTTTTATTTTGTTTGATAGATTGGAAGTTATATCATTCAATCACCTTGCAGGAATAGGGTGCTAAAAGATTTCTTATTTTAGGCAAATTCACTTTCTGGAATTTATCTGTCCATTTGAGTAAATCAATCAAAGACTCCAAACTTTTTTTTGATGAATCTGAGTACAATTCGATATCTGCATTGATACCGAGGAACATCCAGTACATAAATTTTATCAGCATCTTCAAAGCATTGTTTACACCATGCGAAATAAACACCTTCAATAATCCAATCATCTTTTTGCAAAATCTGATTGAGGAGAACGTCCCTTTCCTGTGGATTCCTTTTTGTCCCATAATCATTTGCGACATTATCCCATTGTAAATCGTCCAAATCATAATGTGGTGTGTCAAATTGTTTTGAAAGATTATCAGCAAGAAAAGATTTTCCGCTGCCGGGGCCTCCAATGATATGAATTTTTATGTTTTCGCCCTCCGCAAATATAGATTTATCGTTCCGTTTTATCGCGTAAGTTTCGCCTTTGTATTACAAAGGCATCGAGCAAAGCCCATACCCCTATTCTTGTTTTGATTTGATGTGTTCAAAGACGCAATTAACATTCTGCGTATCGCGCCGCAATCATTTTGAATTGACCTGTAAACTTCTTCTTCAACGCACTCGGTTTCAAACAAAAGATCAAGCCAATATTCTGTTTCATAACATTCCTTTTGAGCGATTTCAAGTTTAGATATAAAGTCTTTTGTACCTTGTGCATATTGCGCTTCGTAAATGTTTGCGCCAATGGAAGTGCCTGAACGCAGCAGTTGATTTATAAGCACCGCTTCTTTATGCTCTGCCTTCATATTACGGCAGAGGAAAACGATATTCTTTGCAAATCCCTGCCGTTTTTTGCGGGAACCTATTGACAATAGTACGAAATCGTACTATAATGCTTGGTATGATTTCGTACTGACGGGAGCCTATATGGATACTTATTTATCTGAAGAAATGAAACACATCAATTATCTGACGACCGAAATTGACGAGGCTTATCACGAAGCCGCCTTAAAGCTCGGCTTGTCGGACAGCACCATGCTGGTTCTTTACACCGTTTGCAATCACGGTGAGAGCTGTCTTGTGAACGATATCATCCGCTTATCCGGCATCAGCAAGCAAACGCTTAATTCGGCGCTGCGGAAGCTGGAAAATGAGGATGTGATTTATCTGGAAGCTGTCGGCGGAAAAAAGAAACAGGTGTGCCTGACCGATAAGGGCAAGACATTGGTGAAGGGCACCGTTCTTCGGGTGATAGAAATCGAAAACGCGATTTTCGATTCGTGGACGGAGAGGGAGCGGACGCTTTATGTTGAGCTGACGCGGAAATATCTTTTGGATTTCAAAGAAAAAGTAAAGGAGCTGTCACAATGAGGATCATTACCATCAGCCGTGAATTTGGAAGCGGAGGCCGAGAACTCGGCAAGCGTCTCGCCGATGAGCTTGGCTTTGATTATTACGACAGGGAAATCATCGAATCCATTGCCAAAGGACAGGGCTTGGATAAGGGATATGTAGAAAAGGCGCTTGAGGAGCATGCCTGGCGCAGGGTCCCGCTGACGTTTTGCCGATCCTTTTCCGGTGCTGCTGTACAATCGGTGCAGACTGCGCTGCTTTTGGAGCAAAAACGTGTGATCGAGGGTATTGCGGGGGTGGGGAACGATTGTGTGATCGTCGGCCGTAATGCGGACGTGATCCTGCGGCGGGAAAATCCTTTTCATATCTTTATTTGCGCAGATATGGAGGCTAAAATCCGGCGCTGTATGGAGCGCGCCGGTGCCGGCGAGAAGCTTTCCCGTCGGGAGCTCGAGCAGAATATCCGCCGCATCGATAAAAATCGGGCGAGTACGCGCGAAATGCTTGCCGGCGGCAAATGGGGAGAGCGCAGCACCTATCAGCTTACGGTCAATACGACCGATTGGCGCATCAAGGAGCTGGCGCCTGCTGTCGGCGATTTTGCGCTATGTTGGTTCAGGAGAGGAATATGAGCATTCAATTATCCAATCATTTTACCTATAAAAAACTGCTGCGGTTTACGCTGCCATCCGTCGTGATGATGATTTTTACCTCCATTTATGGCGTTGTGGACGGATTTTTCGTGTCCAATTTCGTGGGAAAAACGCCCTTTGCCGCCGTCAATTTCATTATGCCGTTTCTGATGATTCTCGGTTCGGTCGGCTTTATGTTCGGCACGGGCGGAAGCGCGCTCATTGCCAAAACCATGGGAGAGGGAGACCGTGAAAAGGCTAACCGGTTATTTTCTTTGATCGTATATGTGTCTGCGGCCTGCGGGATTGTGATTGCCGCTCTGGGGCTCGTTTTTATCCGTCCGGTTGCCGCGCTGCTCGGCGCGAAGGACACCATGCTCGATGACTGTGTCACATACGGCAGGATCATTTTGCTGGCGCTGCCGGCTTATATTCTGCAATATGAATTTCAGAGCTTTTTTGTAACGGCGGAAAAACCGCAGCTTGGTCTTGCCGTTACAGTCGCGGCGGGTGTCACCAACATTGTGCTCGATGCGCTCTTGGTGGCGGTGTTCCCGCTGGGACTTTCCGGAGCGGCCGCGGCGACTGCGATCAGCCAATGCGTCGGCGGTCTTGTTCCGCTGATCTATTTTGGCCGTCCGAATTCGGGGCTTTTGCGGCTTGGAAGAGCAAAATATGACGGCAAGGCCTTGCTGAAAACCTGCACCAACGGTTCCTCGGAGCTGATGTCCAATATCTCCATGTCCGTTGTCAGCATGCTTTACAATGTTCAGCTGATGAAATATGCAGGTGAGGACGGCGTCGCGGCATACGGCGTGCTGATGTATGTCAATATGGTTTTTCTTGCCGCTTTTATCGGGTATTCCGTCGGTACGGCTCCTGTCATCGGATATCATTACGGAGCCGGGAACCATGAGGAGCTGAAAAGCCTGCTTAAAAAAAGTCTTGCGCTGATCGGGATTGCTTCGGTCGTGATGCTGCTTGCGGCGGAGCTTTTGGCAAAACCGCTGGCTGTGGTTTTTGTCGGCTATGATGAAGGCCTTTTGGCCTTGACCTTGCGGGGCTTTGTGATTTATTCCTTTTCTTTTCTGTTTGCAGGAATTGCCGTTTTCGGTTCTTCCTTCTTCACCGCTCTGAACAACGGCTTGGTATCGGCGCTCATTTCGTTTCTGCGCACGCTTGTCTTTCAGGTTGCGGCCGTGCTGATCTTCCCTCTGATTTGGGAGATCGACGGCATTTGGATTTCCATTGTTGCCGCGGAGCTTATGGCAGCGATCGTGACGTCCCTTTTCTTGGCGGGCAAACGGAAAAAGTATCACTACTGAGCGGAGACGGTGCCTTTATTTTTCTACTTGGAGGCGCTCCTGCCGCAGGGAGCGCTCAGTTTCCGGTGACAGATGTCGGAAAATCGAAAAGCTTTAAGGATGCTTGCGCCGGTTTTTACGGCGCAAGCATCCTTTTTTGCTTATTTTTTTGCAATATGCTGAAAGAAGAATGAATTTTCCGGATTCCCAAAAAAATTGTTTCGCAGCGGATCGCTGACAAGCTCGAGCGGCTCGCAAAGAATTTTCGATTTGTCGGAGCCGGCGCCGACTGTACGCTGAAAAGAGCGGGTGAGCTCATGCTGTGCCGTGAGCGCGCCGATGAGGACAACGGCGATGAGCAAAAGATATCGCGGCTTTGCCGCCTCAGCTTTATATCGGTCGAGTGCATCTATTGTCATGAGGCAGAGCAAAACAAGAGCGGGAATCGAGGCGCGCATGACGAAATCGATGCTGCTGCCCACTCGGATAAGGGGAATGAGCAACAGGGAAGCGAGCGTCACCCAATAAAGCCCGCCCTTGGGTCTTGCACGGTAAATGACGATGAAATAGATGAGAAATTCAAAGAACACAAACAACAAATACGACGCCAAAGAGCCTTTTCCAAAGATCGTGCCGATCTTCTGCCCGGATGCGTTTGTTTTGAGGAATAAAAACGAGGTGATCCCAATAAGGCCGCCGCCGGCGATATTGGTGAAAGTGAAAAGCCCCCAAAGCATATTTTTCAGATTTTTCCCGAAAGATTTTTCTCTGTCGTAGTCCCGCAGGAGATTGGTAATGATGAAGTAGCACAGCAGCGGGAGCATCCCGACCGCCGGAAGTGTGCAGGAGAGCAGCGACAGCGAATAGAGAAACACAACGGAGCGGTTATCCTTCTCATGAAAGAGCATGAGCGTGATGAGCCATGCGGGAATCGCTTGATTGAATACCCAAAAGAGCTGCGTCGTGAACGAGGAATACTGAAAACCCGGCGCCCAGTTTTCGATATGTCCGGTACCAAACCAAATGAAGCTGCCGGAATTTGTCAGGAGGAACGAGCCCAGCGCGTCAAGCCCGCTGAAAAAAATGAAAACAAAGACCGGCATCAGAGAAAGCCGTTCTCTTGCGGCCATGATGAAGTAAAATACGAGCAGGATCCCGATAAGCGCCCAAATGAACTGGAAATGGATCCCTGCGGAAAGCCCGAAAACCTTGCCGATCAGCGCCGCCGGCAGCCAAAAGGCAAAATAATAGACAAACGCGGCCGGCGAATCGAAATAAGGCTCTGCTTGCTCGAGGATAACCGGCCATCTGTTCTCGACCAGCGTCTTGAATATGCCGTTCCGCCATCCGAAATCATAGTTTTGATAGGCATATCCGCCGATTCCGGAAAAGTAGAGCCAGACAAGTGCGGCGGCGAAAATAATACCGACGGTCAGCGCATTGCCGCGCGTGAGCTTGGGGATCCAAAGCCTCGGCGCACGGCGCATCGCGGAAAACAGTGCGCCGAGCACGATGAGAATGGCGGGAATGGCAAGGTACGCCCGGAACCATCCGACGATAAAAATCAGAATGGGAAGCGTTAAATATACATAGGCGACCCTAACGATGACGCCCGATTTTTGGGCTTCTTCAATCATATGCTTTGTCCTCCGGTGGCAGCTTCCACGGTGTGATTTTATTTTTTTTGACAAGATATGCGCGTGCGGCGAGTGCCGCCATCGGCAGGTCGGACAGGGAATCCGACCAAAATCCGGCGATCCTTCCGTTTGGAAAGCGTTCATAAAATCGTCGCACTTTTTCTTTTCCTCGGCAGTTTTCTCCGGTGAATCTGCCGGTTTTGGGATCCACGACCGATGCGACCGGCGGGAGGATTTCAAGTCTGCGGCAGATTTCCGCGAGAAGAAATTCCGGCGAAGCGGAGATGACGGCATCGTCGGAGTGCTTTTGTTTCCGGTACCAAGCGGCGATTTTGCGCTCTTTCCTGTCCCAAAATTGCGCGACCTCGCGTTCGCAGTCGGGAATGCCGGTCAAAAAGGAGAAAAAGGTCTCTTTCCATTCGGTTTTGGTGCATTTTCCGGCGAGATAGCGAGAGAGTCCTATGATCTGCTTCGGAAAATAACGGATAAGTCCCGGATGCCGCCGCAGAAGAAAGAGATAAAAATCCTTTGTGCTGTCTCCCCGATAGATGGTTTTGTCAAAATCATATACGTTCATGAGGGAGCACCGCCTAAATAGATGAGATAGGTCATAAAGCCGAGATAGCCGGCGCCGAGGATCCAAAGCACGATATCGGAGAAGATCACGCCGACAGGATCGCCTCCTCCGCCCTTTTCGATGTTATGGCAGTAGCGCAGGACGATCACGATGACAAGCGGCACGGTAAATGCGGCAGGTGTGATCGCGGTCTCGCCGCGCATGCTCCAAAGCGCGTAGAAAGCGATGAACAGCGCGAGGAAAAGGTAAATTCCCGCGGTCAAAAATCCTTCGGTGTACCGGGCGAGCACCGGACGGCTTTCGCTGTCCGGACTGCGCTTCTCATTTCTGCGTTTTCCGAACGCGAGAAAAAAGGACAGCGCCACAATCGTCATGAAAAACCAGCCGGAGACGGCGATGCCGGTGATAAGCGAACCGTAAAAAATACGGATGATATATCCCGAAACCAAAATGACGAGATCGAGAATGGGAACATTTTTAAATCCGGCACTGTATCCGATATTTAGGATGAGAAAGAGAAGCGGCAAAAGTGCAGGAAGGGAAGGCCCGCAGGCGGTCAAATTGAGAGGGGAAGCGAGAATCACCAGCACCGCGATCAAAATGACGGCGGCGCGTCCGGAAATCGTGCCTTTGGCGATCGGCCTTTCGCGCTTTATTTCGTTTTGCCGGTCTTTGGGTGCATCGCAGAGATCGTTGAAGACATATACGGCAGAGGAATAGAGCGACATCGCGAAAAATCCGGGAACCAGCACGGAAAAAATCGCGGGTTCAAAGAGGCGCCCCGCGAAAAAAGCAGGGAGAAACAGAAGAAAATTTTTGATCCAATGCCGGATCCTCATGAGTCTCACATATTCTTTGATCGTTTTGCGCATACAGGCTGTTCCTCCAAATGCAGAGTCGATGTGGTTGACATTTTTTACAATGCTATAATAATTTGTCGTGTTATCGGTCTGTCAATCTCACCGAAAAAGAAAAATTCTTGAAAGATGTGCATTTGCAGAAGCAAAAAGAGGAATTTCATGTAAAATCCGGGGTTTTAGACGTTTTTATGGGATGTGCAACCGTCGGTTGCTAAAATTTGAAAGCCGAGTTGGTTGTTTTTTCGATGCTTTTATGATTATGATAGTGACAAAAAAGAGGGCGGAAAGGAGCAATCGATATGGGACTTGCAGATAAAATCTATCGTCTCCGGACGGAGAAAAGATTCTCACAGGGGGATTTGGCCGATGCCTTGGAGGTTTCGCGTCAGTCTGTATCCAAGTGGGAAACCGGCGCGTCCGTGCCGGAGCTCGACAAGCTGGTGAAGCTTAGTGAGCTTTTCGGTGTGACGCTGGACGAGCTTGTCCGTGATGCGGCGCCTGAGCCGCAGGAGATGAAACCGAATTGCTCCGACAAGGGAGAGCGTGTCGTCGTGCTTCATGCGGTTCCGATACGGAAGCTCGTGGGAACGATAATCCTCGCCGTGGGCGGACTTCTTGGTTTACTGATCGCCGTTTTCGGGGATATGCTTTCGGGATTGCTTTTCTTTCTGCCGTTCTTGACCTGCGGGGTCACCTGTTTTCTTTTCAAGCGGCGGATCGCACTGTGGTGTCTGTGGCAAGTTGATATTTATTGGGACATCTGTGTAGGTCTGCACAGCTCGATTGGCCGTGCCGCCGTATTCGATCCTTATTCCTATTCTCATGGTTTCCATTGGGGTATGATATGGTCGTGGGTCTTGCTTCTTGGACTGATTGGCCTTGTGGTTGGGACTTTTTTCAGTTTCCGAGGACTGCGGCTGAGACTGTCGTCCAAACAGAGAATCCTGTTTTATGCCGGATGGGGCGTTTTGGTGCTTCTTTTCATTTTAAGCAGGATTCCCGGGATCGGCATTTTATCCATGGAGAGATGGCATGATCTGCTTCTGCTTGGCTTGCAGACGCCGGTTTCCTTTCTTTATGCTTTGTTTGATTGGATCAGGCTTTGTCTGTTCACCGTTTTGCTTGTCGCGACGGCCGGCGTGTTTCGGCAAAAGCGGGAAGAAAAGCGCTCGCAGGTAGTCGCCTGAAAGAGCAGGACGACGGTTTCCGTCCGATCGGATGGATTCGGTGTGTTTTCGGAGAATTTATTTGTGCCCTCTTGAATTTAGGAAGCACTTGTGCTAAAATACGGTCATAAGCAATAGCTGATAAAGACAGGAGGCGATATGTGTGAAAGAAAACGAAATGATTTGTCACTGCAAGCAGGTTTCCTACGGAGATGTGGAAAAAGCGCTGCATCAGATTGATCAGTTTGACGACGTGCTGAAAGCTTTTGAAGAGGTGCAGAAAATCACGCACTGCTCGACCGGCTGTGGGGGCTGCCATGACAAGATTTTGGACGCTATTTCCGAAATTATGATGGGATAAAGCAAGTCCGTCCGATGGGAACCATGCGGACAGACTTGCTTTTGCTGGACTTATCAGACGTTCTTTTCGGTTGTCCCAAATTTGTTTTGATAAGATAATCTATCATATACGTCTGTATATAATAATTTACACAAGAGAATAAAATCAAAAAGAGGCGCTTCCAGCGCCTCTTTTTGTTATCCCTTTTCCTCCGCGATATCGCGGGCGAGCTTTTTGGCCTGCTTTTTTACGGAGGCTCTTTTTTCCATCTTGCCGACGCACTTCGCAAGACAAACGAGTGTCGTGATGCCGGCTGCCATGACGATCAGCCCCATCGGCGTTGTGATAAATTTGATCTCGATTTTGTCCTCATTGAGATCCTTCCAAAGCTTTTTCGCTTTCTTTTCTACCTTTTTTGCGTCGAATTCCGGGATATCCTTGCTTGAAATTTCCATGACTCATTCCATCCTTTCTTTCTTCAAGTATATTATTTTATGCTGCGGCCATTTTTATAACCGCTTTTGATTTTCGCTTTTTTGTAAATCAAGAAATATCTTCCGATTGTAAACAAAACAAATAAAACGACGAGTACTGCGGCGCCGATGAGAAACGTCCCGCTTGTCAGAGTATCGCCAAGATCTGCCCAAAATCCGCGCCACGCGCTTTTTTTCACGGCGGATTTTGTGACAAGAGGAATGCTTCCGATCGGATTGCCGTCCAAAAGAAGGGTGGCGGTGCCGACCTCCGCTCCCTTTTCGACAGGGGCCCTCAGCTTGTCGCGGTCGAGCTGATAGGAAAGCTTGATGTCGGCGGAATCGATATCGACGTCGAGAAAGGCGTAAACGGAGCCGGCCGGCACAATGAGCACGTGATCGGCGTCTCGTCCCGCCTGCACGGGCATTTCGCAGATGATCGCCGATTGATCAAGGATTTTTCGTTCCGCAAAATTTCCGTTTGCCCATTCGAGCAGCCCTCGAACATCGGTATAGCCGCCGATCTTGCCCGCCGAGTCCTTTTCGGAGCCGATGGCGACGCATATATACGGATATGCGCCCTTGTCGATGGCGGATACGATGCAGTATCCCGCTTTTTCCGTGTTGCCGGCGGACATGCCCTTGGCGTCCTTGCTGTAATATTCCGACTGATTGGAAAGCAGCATGTTTTTGGTATAGACGGTCACCGCCTCGTTTTTATTCGTGGCCGAAACCGTGTAGGCTCTTGCGGAGCACATTTTCATAAATGTGGCATTCTGATAGGCGTAGGCTGCGATTTTCGCCGTGTCGGCGGCCGTGGTATAGGCGGTGCTGTCAAGGCCGGTCGCATTGAGATAAAGCGTGTTTTCGGCACCGAGCTCCGCGGCTTTTTCGTTCATCATCGAGACAAATCCCGTGATGCTTCCGGCGATTTCGATGGCAAGTACGTTCGCGGCATCGTTTGCGCCGGAGACGAGCAGGGCATAGAGCAGATCCTGGACGGGAATTTCCTCGCCGGTTTTGAGCCCGAGCACGGAACTGCCCTCGAGCCCGCGAAGCGCCGCGGCGCTTACGGTGACGACGGTGTCGAGCCGTCCCTCGAAGTGCTCCAGCGCAAGGATCCCCGTCATGATTTTGACGGTGGAGCCCGGCGCGGTGCGGCTGTCCGCATCCTTAGAGAATACGAGCCTTCCGTTTCGCACGTTATAGACCGCAACATATCGGGAGCTTATATCATCTGCTTTCGGATAGTCTTCGGCTCCCGCCGGCACCGAAAAAGACACGAATATGAGCATGATGAGGGCGACGACTGCCGCGCATCGCCGGTAAACCGATGCTTGGGACTTCGCTGTGGAGTTTTTTCTCATGAGGCGTGCCCCGTTTCCGGGCGAAAATATTCTGCGGTTTCCTCGATGTTGTGCATGACCGCCTCCCGCAGTGCCTCGGGACTCTCGAATTTCTTTTCCGGACGCAGGAATCTGCAAAATTCCACCCGAATCGTCTTTCCGTACAGGTCGCCGTCAAAACGGAGGAGATGGGTTTCACAGTTTACGTTCTCCGTGTTTTCGACCGTGGGACGCACGCCGACGTTTGCGACGCCTGGATACGTATGTCCGTCCACGACGGCGCGCACGGCGTATACGCCGAACCGCGGGACTGCGCGCCCTTCGGGAAAGCGTTGATTGGCTGTCGGAAAGCCGAGCAGACGCCCGAGCTTTTTTCCCGCGACGACCTCTCCCGTGAGGGAATACGGTCTGCCAAGCATGGCTGTCGCTGTTTCGACGTCTCCCGCCGCGAGCGCCGCGCGGATTTCCGAGGAGCTGACCGTCACGCCGCCGATTTGATAGGGCGGCATGACCGTGACCGAGGCGCCGAGCGCATGAAACGCTTCGGAGAGCGTTTCCGCCGTTCCCGCGGCGTTTTTCCCGTATCGGAAATTGAAGCCGCAGACGGCGGCGCGGACATGACAGCGCTGGTATAGGATTTCCTTGGCAAAAACGTCGGCTTCCATATCGCGGACGTTCTCGAAATCCTCGATGAAAACGATGTCAATGCCGAGCTCGTGGAAAAGCGACAGACGTTCCTCCACGGAGGACAGCAGGCCGGGCTTCCCGTTCAGAAACCGCGAGGATGGCTCGGCAAAGGTCCAGACGGCGCTTTTTGAGGTATTCTGCCGTGCCGCGGCGAGGGAGATCAGCGCCTTGTGGCCGAGATGAACGCCGTCGAAGTTCCCGATGGCGCAGGAGAGCGTCTCCTCCGGCAAAAGAACGGCCTCCTTGCCGGTCGCAAGATCAATTTGCTTCATTTTTTATATCCTTGGTATATATCGCAGCTTGCTGCCGAAATAGTCGCTTTGTGAAAGAACCGTATCCGCATAGGAGCCGCGTTCGAGATAAATGCTGTCGAGGACAGCGCAGCCGTCGAACGCGCTGCGGGGAAGCTGGCGCAGGGCAAGCGGCAGCCGGATGCTTTTCAATTTTCTGCATCCGCAGAAGGCCTGATCGCCGATGCTTTCGAGTGAGTCGGGCAGCTCGATATCCCGCAGTCCCGTGCATCCGAAAAATGCTCTTGCGCCGAGCTCGCGCAGAAGGGCAGAGAGCTTCACGTCGTAAAGGTTTTCACATTCAAAAAACACATTTCGCCCGATGCTTGTCACGGAATCCGCCATGTGGATCTTCGTCAGCCTGTTACAAGAGGAAAAGGCGTTCGCATCGATCGCTTCGATCCCGTCGGAAACGAACACCTCTTCGATGAAATCGCATTGCAAAAAGGCGCGCGCTCCGATCTTTTTGACGGGGATCCCACGAATCACGGACGGGATATCCGCTTTCGGCAGGAGACTGGCGCGGTATCCTGTGATGACGGCGGCCCCGTCTCTTTTTTCAAAAACAAACGGGATCCCGCGGGATTTCCACGCATCGGTGAAAACAGAGAAAAAACCGCCTGTTTTCTCGTTTTGCCGCTCTTCTCTCATGTGATAGCCCCCTTTTATTTTATGATATCAGTATAGCATAAAGATCCCCCGCGGTCAATGAAAAGAGAAAGAATTCTTTTTAAACGTATTTCGGCGTGATAAAGGAATTGCTTTTTGTCTATCTATATGCTATAATAAACAAAAAGCCGATGCCATGCTTTATATATTGAAGAGGATGCCCCTGGACTGTCCCCGAGAAGTGAGAGGGTGCCTGCGGCGCCTTCCGCTTTCAAAAAATTCACATAAGCGCAAAAAAGCAGAAGGACGGCCGGCAGCCGCCCCTATGAAGACTATTTTAAAATTTTCATCGCTTTGCCGATGAGCACCGGCGGTGCGAAGAGAAGGAACCGCGCTTTTTGATCGGCGTCGGCATAGCTGTATTGAAGAATGAGGTGGGCTTCCCCTTTTTCCGATTCGACGAGCTCATGGAGCTTGTTATATGTATTCTCCGCGTCTTCTCTCGGAAGATAGAGATCGACAACGGTGCAGATTTGTGTTGCTCCGCCGATATCGGTATTGACGCCGTCGAGGAAGTCGATGACGTTCTGCCTTTGCTCCGCCGCCGCTTCGGACGATCCGTTCCTGCTGGTTATCATTTCCCGGATATCGGTCGCGGTGAAGCGCCATTGACCTCCTATTCTCCGTCCGCGCAGTATCCCCGTGCGCAGATAGTTTTGGATGGTCCTTGTGGTAAGCGAGGTCATTTTTGCGACCTGCTCGACCGTATATAATCTTTCAACTTCTGACATCGATATGACTCTCCTTTTGTGTGAATCGATCAAAATATATGTGTTTTTAATTCATGTTTTATGATATCATATTCGGCTTCATTTGTCAACACTTGATTTGTTAAGTTTCTGCATTTGGAAGAGATGTGCCGGCAGTCTTATTTTTACTGGGGACTGTCCCGTTTTGCTTGCTTGATTCGTTATAACAAATATAGATGAAAGGAAAAGTGCGTCCTGTGGATTTTGAGAAAATATTTGAGAGCGCCGAATGCGAAAAGGCGATTCTGCGGATCGCCGACGGCGACGGAGATGCGCTGAAGGTCATTCATCAGTATATGAACAGGCAGATCTACGCGGTTGCCTATTCGGTTCTGCGCGATTTTTCGCTTTCGGACGACGTCGTTCAGGAAACGTATGTCAAGATATTGGAGAAGGCCTTTTCCTACCGAAAGGGGACGAACGCGCGCGCATGGGTGCTTTCGATCGCGAGGAACGTCGCGATCGATCTTTTCCGACATAGACGTTTTGAAAGCTCAGGTGCGGACGACGCTGAAAATGAGACCCGCTTCGACGAGAGCACGCTGCTTTCTTCTATGGAGGTCAAAAATGCGCTCGATGCGCTGGACGACGAGGAGCGGCAGATCGTCACCATGAAGGTTTACGCAGGACTGCGGCATCGGGAGATCGCCTCCCTGCTCGGGATCACGGTGGAGGCCTGCAAGAAAAAATATCAGCGTGCGGCGGCCAAGCTGCGCGATCTGCTTTGACGACGGACGGTGTTCCCGGAAAGGATGGCGGTATTTATGATAGAAAAGAGAATCAGAGGCTTTTACAATTCGGTTCAGATCACCGGAGATTTTTCAAAGGAGTGCGAAGCGAAAATAAACCGGCTTCGGCTGGCCTTCCGGGCTTGTCTTGGCCTTGGTGCCGCCGTTGTGTTGGCGAGGGCGGTCATGTGCCTTGTGGATGCGATCGGACAGGCGGCTGCGGAGGAAGCCGTGGATTGACCTATGACAGAAAAATCGGCAGGAGCCGCAAAAGCGGCTCCTGCTCTTGTTTTTAAATATAATCCAAATGTATAAATTCAATGATACAAATGTATTATTGAATGATGACCGATTCACAAGCGCCGATGCGCAGCGGCTTGTCGTCATTTGAGACCCATACGTCGGTATCTGTCGGGTTATATAGGGTTTTTCCGTCCGCAGAACGGCGGATTCGCTTTACCGCACCTACATAATCGTAGATCTCGAGGTTGGTGGCAGGCCAAATGTCATATTCGCGTTTGTGGAGCTCCGACAGGATCTCCTCAAATTTTTCCCAGCCGACAGGGAAATCTTTGTTATCAAATTCGTAGCTGTGGCCCCAAATATAGAGAACGCCGCCGGCACGCCATGGCGCCTTTTCCACGTTGTATATGAATTTTTTCACCATCGGCTCACATTCGTTGTGATGCGTGGTCGGGATCCAAACCTTGAAATCGTCCGGCAGAAGGAAATTGCCGGAGGCGCCGGCAGTCCTGCCGTAAACGATGGAGGCGGTCTCCATTGCGGTGAAGGTATCGGCGTTGTAGGTGCCGAACGGGTAGGCGAGTCCGCGGACGATGGTGCCGGACGCCTCCTCGAGAAGCCGGCGGTCGCGCATGATCTCGTCGTACTGATCCCCGATGAGCATGCGCTCGAGATGCGGATGCGAATAGGTGTGGCAGGCGACCTCATGTCCGTTTTCGATGTAGAGGGAACGCACCTCGTCCGCGCGCACGCCGTGCGTCTCGGGATTCGTAATGCCGCTCGAAATCAGATTGAACGTCGCTTTCATGCCGTATTTGCGGAAAAGCAGAGCGAGACGCCTGTCCTGCGCGCCGCCGTCGTCATAGCTGAACGTAAGCGCGTACCGCTTCCCGTCCTTGTATCGATCGAATTTGATCATGGTATTCCTCCGAAAATGAAAAATGAAAGGATTTTTTCTGTAAATCATCATATCACAAATCAAAAAAATTGCAATATCCTATGGAGAAACAGTTGATTTTTTCTTGCCGCTGCGTTATAATATAAGCTCAAAATAACGTTTTGCGCTTATTTTGCGCGTCGGAGGAGGAGTGATTATGAGGGTATTGCTTGCAGGAGGCGCGGGATATATCGGGTCGCATACCGCGATCGAAATCGCTGGGCTCGGGCATGAGATTGTCGTCGCGGATGATTTTTCAAACAGCAAGCCGGAGGTTTTAAACCGGATGAAAACGATCATCGGAAAGGATTTTCCGTTTTATCGGATCGATGTTTCGGATAAACCTGCGCTTGAAGGACTTTTTGAAAAGGAAAAGCCGGAGATCGTCATCCATTTCGCGGGATACAAAGCGGTCGGCGAATCGGTGGAGAAGCCGCTCGCTTATTACAGAAACAACCTGGATACGACACTCACCTTGCTCGAAACCATGAAAAAATACGGCTGTCATAACATCATTTTCAGCTCGTCCGCAACGGTTTACGGCGCGCCGGACGAGGTGCCGATCAAGGAGACGGCGGCGGTCGGAAGATGCACCAATCCTTACGGCTGGACAAAATATATGATCGAGATTATCCTGAGGGACGCGGCCGCGGCCGATCCGGAGCTGTCCGTGACGCTGCTTCGCTATTTCAATCCGGTCGGCGCCCATGAATCGGGGCTCATCGGAGAGGACCCGCAGGGCATCCCGAACAATCTGATGCCTTATATTTCGCAGGTCGCGATCGGGAAGCTCGCTTGCCTTTCCGTCTACGGCAACGACTATCCAACGAAGGATGGCACGGGCGTGCGCGACTATATCCATGTTGTCGATCTCGCCCGCGGTCACGCCTATGCGATCGATTATGCGGCCGGACATCGCGGCGTCGAGATTTTCAATCTCGGTACCAGCGTCGGTTACAGCGTGCTCGATATGGTGCATGCCTTTGAAAAGGCGAACGGCGTGAAAGTGCCTTATAAGATCGCGCCTCGCCGCGCGGGCGACGTCGCCGAATGCTATGCTGATGCGTCGAAATCCCGCGAACTTCTCGGCTGGAAAGCGGAAAAGACGCTGGAGGACATGTGCCGCGACAGCTGGAGATGGCAGAGCAGGAATCCGAACGGATACGATTCGTAATAGAGAAAGACGGGAGCGAAAGCTCCCGTCTTTCTCTATGCTTTAAAATATCATCCCTCTACAGTCGGCTGCGCCTTGATGTCCTCATAGAAGCGCGCTCTTGCGGCTTCATGATACGGCTGCACATAAAGGGAAAGAAGGCCGAAGGTCAAGGCGGTAAGCAAAATCCAGCCGATGAAGCTGAAATCGAGGCAGAAGAGCTTCCACTTTTTCCCGTACATGAGCTTGCGGCTTTCTGTGATCGCTTCATTTGCAGAAAGATTCGGATTGTCGAGGATAATATAATAGGTCATCGCATAGGAATAGCTTTTGACGATTCCGGGGATGAGAAAGAGCAGAGACCAAAGGAAAATATAGATCCCCTGAAGGATTCCGGCGACGCAGGTGGTGCCGAAATTTTGGAATCCGCTGAACAAAATATCAAAATTGGTGCGCTTGGTGCGGATCAGGGTGGCAAAGGCTGCCGAGACGCCATAGACGATAACGCCTGTTAAGAAAACGCCGAAAAAGGTACTTGAGAGCAAAGCCATGATGACCGTGCCGACGAGCCAGATCCCGATAGCGTTGCCCCAGTTTCCGGAAAGCGCAGCCTTGGCTTCGGTCTTGATTTGATAGTTGGGTAGCATAGTAAAGTCCCTTTCAAAATAATAATAAAATATGACATCCCGCCGTATGTGAAGTCATGCCTATCATATCATATAGAAAAACAGGTGTCAATATTCGGATTTTCCAAAATGTTTTTATTAATTTCATTTTCCGGAAAAAATGAATAAAATTTGAAAAAAATGTTGATTTTTTATATTCGATTGTGTATACTTAATCTTGAAATTACATAGACATGTAATTATTATGATTATTTTTTACAGAAAGGACCTTTGTTATGTCAAAAACGAAATCGCGCTCGACGCTTCTTTTGAAAATCGTTTCCGTTTTGTTTATTGTTTACGGTATTTACTTTATCGTGGCGTCGATTCTTTCTCTTGTCGGTGAAACGATTGTGATTTCCGGCATGGGATATCTTGCGGCAGGCGCCGGCTGGGTATGCGCTGTGCTTGAATTTGCCGCGGGATATTTCGGCTTTAAATGCAAGAACAAAACGCTTTGCGGAATCCTTGGATTGATCATTTTGGCGCTTGCGATTGTCACGCTTTTCACGACGATCATGAACGGTCCCACTGTGTGGACGGTGATCAGCGGTGTGATTCCGGTTGCTTTGCCTGCGCTTTATATATATGGCGTGAGCAAATCAGCTTAAAGGCACACAGCGTTCGGTTCCCGTATCGATAAAAAGCGCCCCGCGGTAACACGGTGGCGCTTTTTATAAAAATGAAGGATTAAAAATAAAAGAGAGAAAGCAACATGAAAAAAGCGGAGAAACATCTCCCCATAAATATATAAACTGGAAAGGGAACCTTACACCAACCCCTACCGCGGAAACACCGTCATGAACAGCGTCCCGCGGCAAGGTCACGGCATAAAGTTCACCGGAAAAAACAAAATACCGCACGCGGGATTTTCCTGCGGTAGGAAGCGTTGAAATCCGACGAAAACAATGCTTTTGCCGCTTATGAAACCCCGCGTGCAAGTCTATCACCGGCGGGTTTACGCCGGAAATATCCGCAAAACGAACCCTTCCATCCGATAAAGCCGTGCGGCATAACGTGACCTGCACGACGTACTTCCCCAAATACGCCGGATATGTAGATATTTCCAATTATTCTCTTGCAAAGAGAAGGGAAACGTGATACAATACCCCTATACCGTTGGTGCCGGATTTCCGGTTGCGCAGGGTGCTTCCACACCCGAAGCAGGGTCACAGTATTGCAAGTGCTGTGACCTGCCGGCGGTTTTCTGTTTTTACGACAGATGAACTCTTTGGTCTGTTTTTTACTGAATTTGATGGGAACGAGAAATCTTATGATAAGCCGAAAATGTCTCTTCGAGGTAAAATAGGGCGAAAAGACAGTTTCGGCAGAATCGTCCGGCGCGGAGCGGGGGGAGTTGCTCCGCACCGTAAATGAAAAGGAAAAACACGTGTACTGAAAATGTGAAAAACAGTACACAGAGAGGATTGACAAAAAAATAAAAAACCGTGCAAGTGCGGGAGACGCAGACTTGCACGGACAAACGGGGAAAAACCCGAAAAAATCCATAACAATAAAACCTATTTCCGAAGACCACTTGCCAAAACTTCCAGAATATGTTACTCTACTGACGGGGGCCGGTCATCCGGTTGTATAGGGTGCTTCCACACTCGATGCAAGGTTGCCGTATTGCAAGTGCGGCAATCTGCCTATATATCTTTATATGCTTCCATTATAATGTCTATGATGGATATTGTCAAGATATTTTTGTAGAAAATTTTAAAAAACTGTCAATATTTGTTTGATGATAAAAAATGGGCTGACCTTGTTGTCAGCCCATTTTTTATCGGAGAATCAACCGAAATATCTCTTTAGAAGTCCTTCAAAGGCTCTGCCATGGCGAGCTTCGTCCTTCGCCATTTCATGAACCGTGTCATGGATGGCGTCGAGATTGGCGGCCTTTGCACGCTTAGCAAGATCGAATTTTCCTGCTGTGGCGCCGTTTTCCGCGGCGACACGCATTTCGAGATTTTTCTTTGTGCTGGGGGTCACGACCTCGCCGAGGATCTCTGCGAATTTCGCGGCGTGCTCGGCTTCCTCATAGGCTGCTTTCTCCCAGTAAAGACCGATTTCCGGGTAGCCTTCACGGAAAGCGACTCTTGCCATCGCAAGATACATGCCGACCTCGGAGCATTCGCCGTTGAAGTTCGAGCGCAGATCGTCGATGATATCCTGAGAAACCCCTTCTGTGATGCCGACAACATGCTCTGTTGCCCAAGACGTGCTCGTTTCTTCTACCTTTTCAAATTTGTCCGCGGGGACGCCGCACTGAGGACATCTTTCCGGAGGGGTATCACCCTCATGAATGTAGCCGCATACCTTACATACCCATTTTGCCATTGTATTGTTCCTCCTAATAAAAAATTATTTTTGTTTATCAAGACATTTGCGGCAGGTGCCGCGCAATGTATTGCTTGCGTAATTGATTTTCGCGCCGATCTCCTTTTCGATCGCGCAGACATCGAAATAGGCTGTGATGTCATAAACGTCGCCGCACCGTTCACAGAAAAAATGCGCATGCGGGTGCGTGTGTCCGTCGTAACGTTCCTTGCCGTCCACAGCGGTGCCGACCTTCAGGATTTCACCGGCTTCGCAGAGCAGGGAAAGGTTTCGGTATACGGTTCCGAGGCTGAGCTTCGGATTTTCCTGCTTCAAGTCCGCGTAAATCATGTCGGCGGTCGGGTGATCATAACGCGAACGGAGATTGCTTAAAATCGCCGCGCGCTGCTTGGAATACCTCTGCATATCATCACCGCCTTGATAACAATAATCATTACTGTTAATAGTATAGCACGAAAAACGCAAATGTCAAGTATTTTTCAAAATTTTCCAAAAAAATTTTTATTGTCGATGTGATTTTTCTGTCGGGCATATGTAAAAACGTATGATTTTAAAAAAAGTTCTCATAAAATCTTGACTTGTGAGAAAAACTGTGATAAAATAACAAAGCTGTCCGAGTGGATGCTTTTGTTTCGGATATGCGATATTGTTTTGGAGAAGTCGCTTAGTTGGTCGAGGGCGCACGACTGGAAATCGTGTAGGCGGTAAAACGCCTCGAGAGTTCGAATCTCTCCTTCTCCGCCAGCCACGAAGTGGCAGGAAAAAGCAGTCACCGCCTGATTTTTCAGGCGGTGACTGCTTTTTCCTCTTCTTTTTCGCTCGTGATATTTCATGCTTTTGCATGTTATTTTATGATATTTTCAGGTGTCAAATCAGGTGTCCGGGTGTCATTTGGGTGTCAATTTTTCTTTCTTTTTTCTCGGCAAAAAGAACGGGGCGATCGCCGCGAATCTGCGGCTTTCTCGCCCCGTTTTGCGCGCTCTGGCGCGCTGGGCTTGGAAAGGGCGAACGCTATGTCCGTGCTGCTCTTGGTCTTTACCTCCCGCACTCTGCTTGTGCGACTGGGAAGTGCATGAGCTTTTTTCTTCCGCGTCTGCGGACGCTCTAAAAGCCGGCAAGACTGCCGGCTTTCCCGCGGGAAGTGGATTTTTTCCCATTGGTTTTCTGCGCCGTCCCGCTTTTCTATGGCTTTTCTGATTGCCTTGTCTCGCTCCATCGTCTCTTTGACCGCTCTTTGTATGAATCCATTTACGCTTCCGCTGTCGTATTCTTCCACATGTGCTTTGATTTCCTCTTTTTCTCCTTTCGGTGCCGTTGAATTGATACGATCATAAGCTATGGAAGCAATCGAAGACATTGAAAAAAGAATAACACAAAAAACTTGACATTTCCGAATTCTTGATGTAATATAATAACAGAAGAAGCTACCGATGACGGTCGCTTCCCAAAATATTGGTTTTAAGAAATAACCGTTAAGTTGGTAGCTGGGCGGTTATTTCTTTTTTTGTGCTTGTATGTATTGCGCATAGAGAACAAGAAAAGCGAGGATCGCAATCAAGTCCGAAAGCGTAAGATACACCGGCATCACCCCCTCTCGTCGAGGGAGCAAAAGAAACGCTCTCCCTCAAATCGAGGAAGCGACCGCCACCGTTATGGTAACTCCGATTTGCTTATAGCATTTTTGTCATATTCTGTCAAGAAAAAGAGAACCGAAGCAATTTGGTTCTCTTTAAGTGTATGTTGGCTTTTCAGTTGATTGGAAAAGGCAGCATGAAGCCGCCTTTTGCTATATATGATAGGAAATATTTTTCTGTAAAATATAGATATTAAAATGAAGATATTTACATAATAAGAAAAGTATGATAGAATATATTTGCTTGACGCGCGAGCATGTAAAAGGAGGTGGTGCCTCATGAAACGTCTGATTAAGGCGCTGATGTAGGTGAGTTTAGCTCCTGCCGGTACCGCAGACCACCTCATTTCCGATCGTACGTTGTTTATGTTTGGCAATGGCTGCGGCCGGCGGAATTGCTGCTGCATGTTGTCAAACCCTTTATTGTGATATGAAATTTCGTTAGGTATAGATCAATATACAGGGCTTATTTGAGGGGATCATGAGAGAAAAATTTGGAGACCTTAAACGCTTTCATTGGCGTTTATTTGCAGCGCTGTGTGCGCTGGCTTTTGTTCCTGCAATTTATCAAACGGTTAAGACTTTTCTTATTTCGTCAAGCGGCCAGGATCCCGCATTTGATGTGATCGGCCAAATGGAATGGTTTGATCTGATCGATGAAACGCTGCGGGCGTTTCTGATTATACCGCTGTATTCTGTTCTAAACAAGATATTGAGCGGCGACGGAAAAAATTTTGCAAGGTATACTTTTAAAACGGGACTGATAACGCTTTTTATTTATACCTTGTTTTCGGTAGGCGTACTTTTTTATGGTATTGTCTTGATTAAGGCAATGAACCCTAATGAGATCGATATAACGGCAGTCGATCGTTATCTTAAGCTTGAAACCATTGCTTTTATGGCCGGCATAACTGTAAATTTTATCAATGTCGTTTTCGTTGTAGTAGGGAAAGAAAAAAATGTATACATATTTTTGGCGGTAAAAACGGTTATGTCTCTAATTGTCGATTTTGCGCTGATTCCGAATATGGGCATTTACGGCGCTGCTGTTTCCAATATCATCGTAAACGCGATTCTTGCGGCTGCAAGTTATATAGTTTTACATGTTCAAAAATATATTGAGCCATGTTGGTTGCGCAAAAGCGACTTGTCTGTTTTTAAGGGATGGTGCAGGACTGGTGTGTTTTCAGGAGGGCAGCAATTTATAGATAATTTGATATATGCGCTTGTTGTTTGCAAAATGGTGAATATGGTGGCCGAGCAGGGCAATTATTGGATTGCAAATAATTTTATTTGGGGATGGCTGCTGATCCCGATATCTGCGTTGTCGCAGGTCATTCGGCATGACTGTAAGGACGGCTATCATAAATTAAAACATTGGAATTACTATTTTATCGCGGCTGCCGCCGTTGCCGTTTGGGCGATAACGATACCTTTATGGACGCCGTTTTATCGCTATGCTGAGCATTTGGGAAACGCTGACGAAATCTTTTTGATCACGATCAAGCTTGTCCCGTTCTATGTGGCATATGCCGGGAGTGCGGTAATGGATAATATCTTTATCGGATTAGGCAAAACGACGTATAATGCGATCAATTCGTTGGTTGTGAATTTGATTTATTATGGTATTTTTTATATATTGTACCGGACTGGTATCATCACTTTTTCTATGGATGTTATTATACTGATGTTCGGCTTCGGTATGGTGGTGCATTTGATCGTAGCCGTAATTGAAGAAAGATTATTTTTGTGTAAATTCGAGAAAAAAGAATGGCTTTCATCGGAAGATTGTAAATCCGTTTTATGTTAAGCTCAGGCTTCAAGTCCTTTTCGGAAGGAGCGGAATACGATATGCTCCTTTCCGATGTCATAGTATAATGTGATTTGGCTTCCGTATCCATACGGACTTTCAGCGGTATCTTCGGAATATAAAAACAAGCTGATGTTGATTTTACCGGAGGTTTTGTCCAAGTTTTCCGGAACGGAGAGAAAAACGGTTTCAAAATAGGCGGCTTTGATTTTGTCTCCCTTTTCCTCCCAGCGATATTTGATATCGGAAAAATCCGTTATCTCATATTCATAACGATCGGGATATTCATCGTTTATCACAAGTCCCGGGGCGTCGATTGTCAAAATCACCTGATAAGTGGTGTATGCTTGTTCTCTGCCAAGGCCGATGCTGAGTGCTATTTTGTCATTTCGGTTATGTTTTTCTTCACAGGAGGCGCTGACGATGACGGGGGAAAGAGCGTCTCCGCTATAATAGTTTGAAACATATACGGTGCAGGAAGTGAAAAGAAGGCAGAAAACGATAAGCAGCATTGCAAATTTGACCTGTTTCAAGGATTTTCCCTCCATATCGATATCAATTATTTCAATTATTATAACAAAAATATGTTATATTTGTCAACATAAAATAGATGGAGAATAAAAAACCGTGCCGAGCACGCCCCCTTTTATATGTTGACGCTCTTTTTCCGAAGCGGGTAAAAGGTTTGTCATGAATTTTTTTCATGAATATACTGGTATGAGGGAAAGGAGGGCACAATATGAGAAAACAAACCGGCTTCAGCGAGACCACCGGACGATACCTTGAGACCTACCGCTCGATATTGGATACGATGGTAGAGGATATGACAAACGTGGAGCTTTCGGACAGCATCTCGTATAATTTCATCGTGCAGATGATTCCTCATCATCGGGCGGCGATCGAAATGTCGGAAAACGTTCTGGAATACATAACGGACGATTCCCTGCAGGAGATTGCCTCGAGGATCATAACGGAGCAGACGCAGAGCATCAACGATATGGAGAGAATCGAATCCTTCTGCTCGGAGCTTGTCGATTCCCGTTCGGATTTGATACGGTACCAGCGTGCGGTCAACCAGATCCTTCGGGTGATGTTTTATAACATGCGGCATGCCTACACGACCGACCGCATCGAATGTGATTTTATGCGTGAGATGATACCGCATCATATGGGCGCAGTGGAAATGGGGACGAACGCTCTGCGGTTTCCGATCTGTACGGAGTTGCAGCCTGTCATCGAGTCGATCATCGTTTCACAGAAAAGAGGCATCGCACAGATGGAAGCTTTATTGAAGCAGCTCCGGTGTTAGCGATTTATTAGGAGAAAGAGAAGAAAGGCTTCTCTGCGCACAACGACGCGGCGCCGAAGATACGGCGCCGCGTCGTTGGATTTGTGTGATGCTGCTTCATCCCTGAGAGGGACTCGGACGAAGCTTTTTGTATCGGGCGTTTTTGGCGGCGCGAAGCCGACATTCTCCCGTTTTGACCAGCCATTGGACGGTATCCTTCAGCGTCACGAAAAGCTCCCGCGGCGTATATCCCAGCTCTTTTGTCGCCTTATCGTGTGAAAAACGGCTGTTTACATTCAAGGTAGAGAGGGAGTAAGCTGTGAAAAGCGGTCTTTTGCCGCGCCGCAGCGCATGATGCTCCAGCATCGGCGCCGCGAGCTTCGCAAGCCACAGCGGCACGGTCCCGGGCTTTTTGCCGGAAACGATTTTTTGGAGCATATCCATGACCTCCTTGATCTCATAAAAATCGCCGGAAAGAATATAGCATTCGCCGATTTGCCCGAATTTAACGGCGGAAAGGATGCCGCCTGCGCAGTCCCGCACATCCACGAAATCGTAGCCGCCGCGGACTACGGCGGGCAGCTTCCCGGAGATGTAGCTTTTTACCATTTGGACAAGGTGGTTCCCGTTCCCGAGATAGGGACCGATGATGCCGGAGGGATGCACGACAATCGCCGGCACGCCGTCCTTTACGCTTTCGAGTACGAGCGCTGTCGCCGCGGCCTTGGTTTTCGCATAGGCGCCGTCGACCGTCTCCGGTGAAAACGTCGTCGTTTCCTTTATGACGCGCCCTTTGGCCGGAACGGGGATCGCATGTACGGAGCTGACGTAAAGAAAGCGGTGCACGTCGAATTTTTTGCACATGTCGATGACGTTTTTTGTCCCTCCGATGTTGACAAGCTCCATACGCTCCGAATTTCCGTCCGTGATGTCGACGATGCCGGCACAGTGAATGACGATGCGTCTTGCGGGCTTTTCCAGCTCGAAAAATGTCTCCAGCTCCTCTTTTTTGCATACGTTTCCAAAGACGACAGAAACGCCGAGCGCGCGGATAAAATCCGTGTTTTCGCCCGGCAGAACGAGCGCGCGCACTTCCTCTCCTTTTTCGCGGAGCGCCGCGCAGACGGCGCTGCCGAGATGTCCGTTTGCACCTGTGACAAGATAAATGGTTTTCATGGCTTTCCTCCTTTCATGGGGCTGCCGTAAAAACGGAATTTTTTCGTTTTATATATAAAATGTTCAAAATTTTGTGATACAATGGGTCTATACACGATTGGGCCGGCGATGGACGGGATAAAACCACGATGCCGGCGAAAGCCTCTTTACAACTTTTATTATACCCGGCCTTCATTGAAAAACAATCGATAATTTGCCCTTTATGGGAAAGATAATCGACACAGAAGCCGATTTTGTACGAAAGGAGGACAGTTCGGTGAAAACTGACAAAGCCGATCAGCGGACAAGAGTCACCAAAAAGATGATAAGGGAAGCGTTTTTGGAGCTTTTATCGAAAAAGGATATCCGGCATATCACCGTCCGCGAGCTTTGCGAACGGGCACAGATCAATCGGGGAACCTTTTATAAATATTATCTTGACGTGTATGATCTGAAAGAGCAGATCGAGAACGAGCTTCTCACCGAGTTTGCCGAATCCGTCGGCCGCTTTGCGGATTCGGGGGCATTGGGCTCCGTTTCAGCGGTGTGCCGGACGGTATTCGCCATGCTGAAAGAAAATTCCGAGCTGTGTATGATCCTGCTCGGGCAGGATGCCGGCAGCGGCATCATCGATAAATTCGTGAAGATCGGACACGATGCGTTCATGACGTTTTACGGCGGACGGTTTCCGGATACGGATACGGGGAAGCTCGAACGGTATTATCTGTTTATCTCTGGCGGCTGCGTCGTGTCGCTCAGACGCTGGATTTTATCCGGCATGAAGGAGTCGGTGGAGGTGATCGCGGAGGAGATCGCCGGCATCATGACCTATGGGGTGGGCTATCTGTCGGATAAAGGAAAATGAAAAGATTGTCGGGAATCCGGCTTTACCGCCGCCGGCCGCGGCGTACCATAGGGCTTTTCAAAAATGGTGTCTTTTTTGACAAAAAAGGCACCGCTTTTTTATTGACGGAAAAAGACCTTTGTGCTATAATGTCTACAGTGGAAAAGTGGGGATGAAAGTTTTTTCTCCTCTTCCGCCGCGAACGGCAGTTGCCGCAACAAATGCCGTCCGATATCCCGGTTTTTGCTTACCGCAATAGGCATGACCGAATGGGAAAAAGGGATATCCGCTCACCGCACTGGGCGATGTCCCGAAGAATGCCTTTGCCGCGCCGCTATGGTGGACGGGAGAGGCTTTATGGCGTTTTCCGGCTTGGAGAACGCCGGGGACGCGCCCTCGGCTTCGGGGAGCGCGCGGTACAATTTTATATTTTTATATTTCTTTAGGAGGAAATAAGCATGAGAAAGCAAAGCAGACGCGGCTTTACGCTTGTTGAGCTCGTCATCGTCATCGCCGTGATCGCGATTCTCGCGGGCGTGATGATTGCTACCTTCGCGAACGTCGTGAAGAAAGCGGAAGACAGCCGCAAATTGCAGGAAGCAAAGCAGGATGAAATCAATCAGAAGATTGAGGACATCACGGCGAAGCTCGAAAATGCCGACTGGCTCGGCTGGGAGGATTTCGAGAACGAGCTGGCATAGAAGCTCTCCGAGATCAATGTCAATCTTCCGGACGGCGCCGTTGAGGCGGCCGTTGCCGCCGCTCTGAATGAATACGGTGTGGCGAAAGGCGGAGAAAATACCGGCCTTACCGAGGAACAGATCCAGACGATCGTAAACAGGACGCTTGCCGGTTCTCTGACGACGGCACAGGTGGAAGCGATTGTCAAGAAGTACAACAGCGCAAGCTCGCTGACGGCCTCTCAGGTGAAGCAGATCGTCGAGGCCGCTATGGCGAATTCTCTCAGCGCAGCTGAGGTCAGAGCCGTTGTAGACGCGGCGCTGGCGGATACCAATGCCAAAATCAGTACGATTGTCAGCGATGTGGCTACCATCAAGACGAATACTCTGACGGAAGAGCAGATTGAAGCGATCGTGAAGAAGTATGCCAATGCAGGAAAAGTTGAAGTGAGCGATGAAGATAGTTTCTCCAATGCAATTGCAACGGCGGAGGCGGGTTCTGTTATTGCTCTTTCTGACAATTTGACTTTAACAACATCTTTAAATATCGATAAAAATATTACAATCGATTTGGGCGATTATGATATTACTGCCGCGGAAATGATTACGGTTGCCGAGGGCGCTACTGTCACCATTAAGGGCAGCGGCTCGTTTATTAGAAAAGGTTATACATACCAAACTACAGATGGCAAGACCGCATACAGCGGAGTGGTGCTGTACGTTGAAGGGAATGTAGTGATTGAGGACGGCGATTTTGTAGGCGGAAATTATAACAATCCTGCAGTTTATACTTCCGGTCATGGTGTTTTGACGATTAACGGCGGCACTTTCAGTCCGGCTGAATCCACTAATCCTGATGATAAAACGTCATATTATGCTGTCGGCGCATTTGGCAATGGTACGGTTGTTATCAATGGCGGAACCTTTAATTTCCCGGTAGCAATTTCTGCCAATGCATCAACAGATCCAACGACAAAAGAGCCTATCAACAAAAATGCGCAGATAATCGTCAACGGCGGAACATTTAACGGAACTGATGAAAGCGGTGTTATTTATTGGCCGGTCGGAACGCTTTCGGTTTATGACGGAACGTTTACGGCTTCCAATGCGTCCATTTCGGCTTGCGGCGGGACGGTAAGACTGTATGGCGGTACCTTTACCGTGACGACCGGCGGAAATGAAGTGTCTGGAAATGACGGAACAGTGGTTGACGGAAAGTCGGCAATCACGATTATCGCAAAGCGCGCACAGGCTTATCAGCTTGCTGAAGTGTTTATTTCGGAAAATGTTGTAATCAATGTTCCGGATGGCGTATCGGCAGTTACCGTTTATGAAGGTGATTCCGATTCATCGAAACTTGGAAATGTGGTCGATTTGACGCAGGGAACTACGGTTACGGTGAACGTTGCCGAGAACAATGCGTTTGCTACTAAGACCATTACCCTCAATATTGCCGACAAGTTTAAATGATTTGGAGGCGATAGAGAATGAAACATACCAATAAGAAAAAAGGCTTTACGCTGGTCGAGCTCGTCATCGTCATTGCGGTGATCGCGATTCTCGCGGGCGTGATGATTGCCACTTTCTCGAACGTGGTTGACAAGGCGAACAAATCCGCGGATTTGCAGGAAGTCAAGTCCTCGCTCGACGCCGAGTATTACGACTTCATCGCCGAGGGCCAGCTGCCGACTGTTTTGTCGGTAGATGGGAACGATTTTGTTGCTTTTTCTAACGAAATCGCGGCCCCATCTGCTAAATCGGTAGAAACCGCTACTACGACTACAACAACAGAAACCATTACTACTTATTATGATGCTACCGGAAAAACTGTGACAGTGGCAGAGGATGCTAATGTTCCTGATACTGCGGTAAAAGAAGTAAAAGTAACGGTTACTTATAGTGCTTCTTATGAAGTAAAAAATGGTGATACGACAGAAAATTGGGTAAAACCGATTTCTTTTGAAGCTACCGTTTCAGAAGGCACATCAGATGGCACTGCTTTTACAGTTACGGAAGGCAAATCGGCTTCTTACAATACTGTTGCCACCATCACCGGACGCAAGGGAACCGTGTTCACGGTAACGCTTGATGTCGATGAAACGTCCAACAACTTCGGCTACTATACGCTGGAAGAAGTAGAATAAGATCCATATCAAAAAACAAAAAAGGCGCTTTGCGGAGCGCCTTTTATTTTTCGCTGTCGCCGGAGACGGATTTTGCCGCCTTCTCCGCTTTTTTCTTGTCGCGGTGCTTGAGATAGAGGAATGAGGAGGCTACCAGCGTGCAGTCGATGAGAAAAATGATAAGTCCCTCTTTTGTGAAAATGCTTTTTTGGTCGCCGAGCACGAGCCACATCGCCGTACCGGGCAGAACGCCGACAATGCTGCTGACAAGGTACGGCACATATGCCATGCCGACCGAGCCGAAGAACGCGCCGAGCAGCTCGGAGGAAAGTCCCACCGCATGCAGAGCGAGGGAAAAGACGAACGAATATTTTTCCCCCTTGACATAGTATTTTTTGAGCATCTCGTGCTTTTCGATCATGCGGTTCACGTCGGCCTTCGCCGTTTTCCCGATGAGATACGATATCGTAAAGGTGATGACGGTGCCGATAGATGCCAGCAGGATCGCGTACGGCAGATCGAACAGCGCGCCGCAGGCCGTCACGAGGATCGCATATAAAATGACGGGAATAAAGCCCTTCATGACGAAAAGAACAAGAAGGATCGCGGCTGACCACCACTCGTTTTGCGGGAGTATCGCTTCAATTTCCTCCGCCGAGATGGGATTGCAGAGAAAATAGACGACGGCGGCGACCACGATGACCGCAAAGATGCTGTATAAAATGATTTTTCTCTTTTTCATGGTCCCTTTATGATGTCCTCATTTGACCTTGATGTGAAAGGCTTTGCCGCACTTCGGACAGGTGCAGTCATGCTCGCCCTTGATTTTTTTGAGCCTGATATGGGCGCCGCAGGAGGGACAAGTACGATATATATGGGTTTTTCGGTATTTCCATTTGTTCTTTTGCAGCAGGAAAAACTCGCGTATTTTTCGCGTCCTCTTTTTGTAAAAGTCGTTTTCCGCCGTTCTTTTCGGGATGTTTTTGGAAAATATCCGATAAAAGATAAAAACGAGCAGAAGCAGGGAAATCACGTTGACGACAATCCGCGCGATAAAGTTCGGAATGAATATCGTGCAGAGTGCGACGACGAAATAGACGATGATGAGGAATTGGCCGAGTTCGTCAAAGCCGTATCGGCCGTACATGAAGGCAGCGAGCTTTTGTTTCATGGGAGAGACGTCCTTTCTTTGATGATCTCTTATTATGCTACCACGCTTCCATATCCAAACTGTGAACGGGAAATGAAATTTTAATAAACTACCAAAAAGACTGCCCGCAGGCAGTCTTTTTTATTCATTCTCCGAAGATACGGAGGCTTTTGAGCAGGGGCACGTCCCGCGCGCCGGTGATGAGGAATTTCAATGTGTCCGTTTCCGTGTCAAGCTTGCAGATTTTCTTGTGTCCGATGGTGGTATCATCGTAGAAACGCTGGATAAAGTCATGTCCCAAATCCTTAACGAAGGCAAAGGAGGAAACCCGCTGACCTTGGGAAATGTCCTCGCACAGCTCGGCATAGGTGATTTTCTTTTTTTCACCGAAGCGGATATCGTAGAGCCTTTGGGTCTCGGAAAGCGCCGTGACGCTCACCTCGGCGCCGCGCATCAGATTCTTTTCCTCGGAGAAGGTGTTTTGGATCCAGCTTCCGAACTCACGCAGGCGCATGACGTCGTCCGGATGGAACCTGCCGTTTGGCATCGGCGGGATATTCAGATTCAGGCAGGCGTTTCTGCCCACGGAATTGAGATATACGTTTTGGAGGTGTTCCAGCGAATGCGGCGTCTGCTCCGGATGGAAAAACCATCCGGGACGAATGGAGGTGTCGACCTCGGCGGGCGCGAAAACCGGCTTTTTTGAATGGATCATCTGTTCAAAATCGCCGATGGTGTCGTAGGTATTGAAGATATAGGAAAGCGTGCCGGGGACAGGCGGCTCATTCTGCGGGACGGCTTGCAGGCGATGGCATAGCTCATAGGGGACGACCGACCATTCCGCGCGGCGTCCGCGTCCGCGCTCGTTGCCGATCCAGCGCACGTCCGGACTGTGATCGTTATAGATGACGGCGTTCGGCTGGTATTGGCGGATCAGCTCAAAATAGCCGTCGAAGTCGTATTCCTGCTTTTTGCCGGCGGCGCCCTCGCCGCACGCCTCGTCGAACCAAACCTCGAATATTTCGCCGTATCCGGTCAGAAGCTCGACGAGCTGCGCTTTAAAGAAATCGTTGTAGGCGTCCGTGCCGTAGTACCGGGAATTTCGGTCCCACGGGGAAAGGTAAAAGCCGAATCGGATGCCGCCGCGCCGGCAGGCGTCGGAAAGCTCGCGCACGATATCGCCCTTGCCGTTTTGATAGGGGGAATTTTTGATGGAATGCTCGGTGGTTTTCGTCTGCCACAGGCAGAAGCCGTCGTGATGCTTCGCCGTGAGGATCGCGCCCTTGAGACCGGCGGCTTTGATCGCCTCCACCCAGCCGTCGCAGTCGAGCTCCGTCGGATTGAAGATCGCGGGATCCTCATTGCCCAGTCCCCATTCGAGGCCGGTATAGGTGTTGGGACTGAAATGGATAAAGGCATACATCTCCATATCGAACCAGCGGAGCTGATTTTCGGTGGGCTTCACATTGCCGAGAAGCCTCTGGTATTCGCGGATATTCATACGCGCTCTCCTTGCTATCTCTGTATTTTGATACCATCAGGCTATCATGAAAAATCGTCCGTGTCAACGCCGGCAGTGAAATCCCCCCATGCTTTCTTGACAAATCGGACGGAGGATGGTATACTTCCTATATAAAATTACTGTAATTATTGAAGAGAATTTACGGGGGAGGCCTTATGAGCAGAGTCATCGTCCCGGACGGCTACCGTCCGACACTTGGATTATACGATACGCAGACGGCGATCGGAATGTTAAAACGGATTTTTGAGGAAAAGCTATGCTATGTGCTGAATCTCAAGCGGGTATCGGCGCCGCTTTTCGTCGATCCGAATACCGGACTGAACGACGACCTGAACGGGGTGGAGCGTCCGGTTCGCTTTGATATCAAGGAAACGGGCGGGGACGCCGTTGTCGTCCATTCGCTGGCGAAATGGAAGCGCATGGCGCTCCATACCTATGGCTTTTCTGCGGGAGAGGGCCTCTATACCGACATGAACGCGATCAGACGCGACGAGGAGATGGATAATCTTCACTCGATCTATACCGATCAATGGGACTGGGAAAAAATCATCACAAGAGAGACGCGCACGCTGGCGTATCTCCAAAATACCGTAAAAGGAGAGGTTGGCGCGATCTGCGATACGCTCGACATGCTGAAGGTGCGCTATCCGCAGATCACGGCGGAGCTTTCCCGTGAGGTGAGCTTCATCACCGCGCAGGAGCTTGAGGATCTATATCCCGACAAAACGCCGAAGGAGCGGGAAAACGTCTATCTTTCCGAGCATAAGACGGCTTTTATCATGCAGATCGGCGACAAGCTGCGCTCGGGAAAGCCGCATGACGGCCGTGCGCCGGACTACGACGATTGGCGGCTCAACGGAGATATCCTTTTTTGGAACGATGTGCTGGGCTGTGCGTTTGAGGTTTCCTCCATGGGCATCCGTGTCGATGAAAAATCTCTCGACGAGCAGCTCACCAAGGCCGGCGCGGACGACCGCCGCCGGTATCCGTTCCATCGGGCGCTGCTTGCGGGAGAGCTTCCGCTCACGATGGGCGGGGGGATCGGTCAGTCGCGTCTTTCCATGCTGCTGCTTGGCAAGGCGCATATCGGAGAGGTGCAGGTGTCGCTCTGGGACGATGAGACGCGCCGCATCTGCGCGGAAAACGGAATCGTATTGTTATGAGCGTTCAAACCCCTCCCCGCTTCTGCGGGGAGGGGTTTGGAACCGTCAAAGTCGTGTTTTTCATGAAAAACTCCGTGCCGAACATATTCGGCACGGAGTTTTGTCAGCATCTGCCCTCATTCACGCTGTTTTCGATGATTTTGACCAAAATATCGGAGATTTTTTCCATCGCCTCGACCGAAACAAATTCAAACCGGGAGTGAAAATTTTCGCCTCCCGTGCAGAGATTGGGGCAGGGCAGTCCCATAAAGGAAAGCCTTGCGCCGTCCGTGCCGCCGCGGATCGGGACGATCTTCGGCGGTACGCCGACGTCCTCCATCGCCTTTTTTGCGCGTTCGACGATATACATGTGCTCCTCGATTTTTTCCTTCATGTTGCGGTAGGAATCGCTGATTGACAGCTCGACCGTGCCGTCTCCGTACTTTTGGTTGAGCGTTTCCGCGATTTTTACAAGCCGGTGCTTTTTCTCCTCGAATTTTGTCCGGTCATGATCGCGGATGATATAATACAGCTTGGCGGTTTCCGTTTCGCCGGACATGGAGGCGAGATGATAGAAGCCCTCGTAGCCCTCGGTTTTGGACGGGATTTCTTCCGGCGGCAGCAGGGAGTTGAGCTCAAATGCGATGAGCGCCGCATTTTTCATCTTATCCTTTGCGGAGCCGGGATGAATCGAAACGCCGTGAACGGTGATATGCGCGCCCGCCGCATTGAAATTCTCGTATTCCAGCTCGCCGAGAGGACCGCCGTCCACCGTGTAGGCGTAATCCGCGCCGAAGCCCGCGACATCGAAATGGTCGGCGCCGCGCCCGATCTCCTCGTCCGGCGTGAATGCGATCCGGATTTCGCCGTGCGGCATGCCGGAGGTGAGGATCTTTTCGACGGCGGTCATGATTTCCGCGATTCCCGCCTTGTCGTCCGCGCCGATCAGCGTCGTGCCGTCCGAGACGATGAGCTGCTGTCCCGCGTAATCCGCGAGATACGGATAATCGGATACGCGCGTCACGATGTTTTTCTCTTCGTTCAGGACGATATCGCCGCCGGTATAATCGACGATCCTTGCCTTGATGTTTTCGTCGGACGCTTCGGACGAGGTATCCATATGCGCGATAAAGCCGATGGTATTCACCGGCCTTTCCGTGTTGGCCGGAAGGGAAGCGTATACATAGCCATAACGGTCGACGCGCGCGTCCGAAAGTCCGAGCGCGTTCAGCTCGCGGCGGAGCGCCTCGGCGAGCTTCAACTGCTTTTCCGTGCTCGGCACCGTTTCGCTGTCGCCGTTCGACATGGTGGGATAAGCGGCATATTTTAAGAATCTTTCGTAAGCTTTCATGCTTTTCTCCTTTTGGATCGGTTAGAAAAAACAAACCGAATGGAATTTCCTCTTTATCATACACCGGTTCCGCCGTAAAATCAAGTGCTTTGTCGGATTCGGAACAGAATACAAATATAGAAAAAATTTCCTGGTTTTCCATTGACAAATTTCAAAAAATGCTTTAAAATAATACCATCGAGCTCGGTTAACAAAAATTCAGGAGGAATTACATGAAACGTGTATTTGCTTTTGTCGTGACAACTATTTTCCTGTCAACTTGTTTATCCATTGCTGCTTCGGCTGCGATGATACCCAAAGAAGCATTTTATCAAACAGAGCATACTTTCGTTTTGGATGAAATTCAAAAAAATACCTATAAGAATGATTTAGGACAGACCATGATTCAATATTCTAATATTGACCGTTTTGTAGATGAAAATACTACAACGCAATCGAGTAGGGAAGCTTCCTTAGAGATTGCTAAAAAGATAATTGGGGCGGTTGAGGGTACAGATGTCCTAAATGATTTGCCGGATGAATATCTTATGGAAGCTTTGACATACAAAGAAGCGACACAAACCATATCATATGTCAAAGCCTGTGCAGATGGTACTTTGCAGTATATGAGTGAAGATGCTATATTTGAAGAAATCGGTGGAAAAATTCAAAATAGTGGATTGTCTGGTTCCGTTTCTTCCATGAATGTAAGTGATAGTTGGGAAGACGATACCATTTCCGATGATGGGTATATGAAATTGGTTATAACAGCTGTATTGGTTGAAAATCCTTCATCAAGTGTGGACGAACGAGATCATTATTATCTTGTATCTGCTGCATCTTATTGGTTGATTGAACCAACATATACTTATGAAGATGTTTTAGCACTGTGTTTTGGTTCGGCTATATATGATGATACCTATACAGATTTTGCTCGTATTTATGAGTTAGAACTGTGCAGAAAGTGTAGTAATTTTTATGAATTCTGCTATGATGAAACGTATTCAAAAGATGGTCAATCTTACAATGATCCTGAAGGAAAAAATCATTTACAAATTATTTATCCAAGTGGAGCTGGTATAGCTTGTAGGGTCAATTTTGACAAAGATCTTGGTTCATGCGAGCATTATGAATCCATGGCAGGCTGTAATGTTGATTATAGTTATATTTCTATGATGTTTTCTTATGTTCGTTCTCGCGTTTTGACGAAAGACCATTTTACGATACATTGTGCGTATGGACATAAATGGTTAGGAATTGGTTCTATTAGTGTATCCATTGCTCCTGGGGCAGGTAAAGGCGCTGGGTCTATTGGATTTTCAACAGAATGGAAACTTACGACTTATTTGGGACGGCCAGTAACAATTCTTTATACGAACTAAAATTGATAAAGGGAGCTTATTTATGAAATCCAGCAAACCAATTTGTTTAATGCTGTTTGGAATCGCCGTTATTTTAAGCACGATCGGCTTTACGGCGAGAAGTGCCGATTTTGCCATGGTCTCTCTTTTTATCGTTCCTATCGGATTGCTGATCTCTCTCATCGGGCTTATTTGGGTATTTAAGGAAAAGTAGCGGCAAGGCGCCGCCGGATACTCCGGCGGCGCCTTTTTCTGTCTTGATTTTCTTTTCCGTCTATGATACAATACTTTCCGAAATCGGTTTTTCGGAGGAACTTATGGCACAGAAATATTTTACCTGTAAAACGGACAAGGCGCCGTATGCCTATCGGTGCGGCGAGGAGATCGCGTTTCATATTTTTTACCGAGACAGGGGCGAGAACGCTTCCGCCGCGGCATTCAAATGGGAGATCGCCGCGGATTTCGGCTATCGTGAGGAAGGCAAGGCGGACGGGGCTGACGGCGAGCTGACGCTGACGGCGTCTCTTGACCGTCCCGGCTTTATTTATGTTACAGTGACCGCATTGGATGGGAACGGCGAGCCGTATCCGGATGCGGACGGATTTTTCGGCGGCGCGGGTGTTGAAATCGAGAAAATCACCTCCGTGACGGAGGAACCGGAAGATTACCACGCCTTTTGGGATTCCTGCAAGGCGGAGCTTGCCGCCGTTTTTCCGGCGCTTATCGAGAAGACCGCACTTCCCGAGGATGCGGCGCACCCGAATCACCGGATTTACGACATCAAGGTGGCCTGCGCCGGAGGAAAACCGGTGTCGGGGATTCTGACCGTTCCCAAGGATGGGAAAAAGCGGCCGTGCCGCGTGATTTACCAGGGATACGGCGTCAAAAGCGCATGGTTTGATTTTTCCGAGGAGGAAAATATCCTCTGCATCAACGCGCACGGCATCCACAACCGCGAGCCGCAGGAATATTACGACGCGCTTGCAGGAGGAACCCTCTCCGGATACGGCTTCGATGCGGAGGAGAACCGCAGTCCGCATACCTGCTATTTCAAGTATATGATGATCCGTGCGGCGCAGGCGCTCCGCTTTATGATGACGCTGCCCGAATGGGACGGAAAGACGCTCATCGCCCGCGGCGGCAGTCAAGGCGCAGTGCAGGCGATGCAGGCGGCGTCGATGGTTCCGCAGGTGACGCTCATCGATATCTTCGTCCCGTGGCTGTGTGACATTCAGGCGTCGAAGATCGGCCGGCTTTGCGGCTGGGGCGATTTTTCCGGCAGCGCCGTGCGGTATTTTGATCTTTCGGTACGCGCCAAATACATCGATACGGAAACGGTGATCGAGGCGGGGCTTGGCGACTATACCTCGCCGCCGGCGGGCATCGCCGCGATGTATCGGAATCTCCGCGGGGAAAAGGCGCTCACGCTTGTGCAGAGCCGCGAGCATCTCTACGTTTCGCCGGAGGCGGAAGCGTTTCTTGTAAAGGAATGAAAAGGACGCCTGCTCGTTTTGTTTATTTTTAGAGGATATTGTATGATAACAGAGAAGCTCGTCGGTTCTAAATTCAATGGTATTTTTCGCTGTGTGGACATGCTATGCTTCAATTTGGGAGAGGATGTAAGGGACAAAAACGGTGCGTCTGTTCCCGAATTCAGCTTTCATGTTCAGACGCAATGGAGATTTGTAAAAGAGGATGAGATCCTTCTTGCATCAAGGGATATCTATGTTCCTTATAATACGAGAATCGATGAGAGCGAATGGATGTATGATATCGTAGGCAGAGCGGACGATGAAAGCAGTATATTTGACGTGATTCAAAAATCCTTTCATGAGCATTTTTTGAATGCGGCTGTTTCTTCTGCTCGGGTATCTCGCGTCGGAGATTTACAAGTCACTTTTTCAAACGGGATAGTTTTTGAGACATTTACGCCGTCGATGAGAAAAGATGAATTTTGGCGCTTGATATATATTGGTGAAAATCGTGAAAATGAGCATTTTGTGGTGTTTGAATGATCTTTTTGCTCTTTTTACAGAGAGAGCAGCCAGCGTCTTCGTGAAACGAAGGCGCTGGCTGCTTTTATCCGCAGAAGCTTTTTTGCGAAATACGGACCGGCAGGGCTTTTTTCATGAGCTCCGCCGTTTTGGCCGATCGGTGGAAAGCTTTCTCCGAATAGGCAGGGCTTACTTTCTCCACCACGGAGACCAGCGGCGGGCGGTCGTTTCTTCCGCCGCTTTGCCGGTGGTTTCCTTGGGAGTCTGCGGTTTTTTGGTGGTCTCCGGCGGCGCGGTGGTTTCTGCTGGCGTTTTTGCGGTGGTTTCCGGTATCGTCGTCTCCTCCGTCGTGGTTTCCGGCGGATTCTCATGCTCGTCGCAGTAACGGTTATAGGCGCTTTTGGTATTGGAAATGCCGATATAACAATCCTTTTCATAGGCGTTTTGGAAAAAGGCCAAGGTCGGATCGGTCGTGGGCGCCTCTCCGAACGGCAGATAACGGTAGACGTACTGTGCGTCCGTTACCGTGACGCGGCAGGGAAAGGCGCGGTCGTAGATTTTGAGCAGCGCCGTTTTGACGATATTCTCCCGCGGACATTTTTCACAGGCGACGGCATGCGTTTTGCTGTCGTAATCGACGAGCGTATGCACGTCGCATTTAGACTGAGGCTCCGTCCCCTTTTTGAAATAGCCAAGCTCAATGCGGTGGCCGCGCGGATCGTGGGAACAGGCGATGGCGGGCGCTTCTCCGGAATCCTTGCAGTATAGACAGCCGACGACGTTTTCGGACTGCGGGAATTGATGCGTTTTATCAAGCGATACGGTATCTGCTGCGGAACCGGCATACAGCTTTGTCATGAGCTCGTCGAAAACCGTGACGGCGGGATTGATTTTAAAAGTCCCGATGTCGCGGGCATCCTTATAGCCGTACCACACGCCGCAGAGGATATCCGGCGTATATCCGATGAACCAGCGGTCGGTATCCGCGTTCGACGTGCCCGTTTTGCCCGCGACCGGAACGGATTTTTTGAGCGTCAGCGCGGAGGCCGTGCCGGTATCGACGACGTTTTCAAGCAGCCTTGTCATGATGTCGGCCGTTTCGGCGCTGACGGCGCGCACGCTATTTTCTTCGTTGGAAAGAAGAAGCTTGCCGTCCTTGTCGTATACTTCCGTATAGGAGATGGAGGTATGGTAGATCCCCTCGTTTGCAAGCGCGCAGTATGCGTTTGTCATCTCCCGCACGGATACGCCGCGCGTCACGGCGCCGAGCGCGAGCGGCGCCAGCGCCATATCCGATAGGGTACGGCCGTCTGTGCTCTTCTCGTTTTCGATCAGGGTGGAAAGGCCGAGCATCCTCGAGAAATCAAAGGATTCCCGCAGACCGAGCTTTTGCAGGACGCGGACCGCGACAGTATTGGTCGATTTGGAAAGCGCGGTATCGACGGTGGTAAGTCCGGAATACACACGGGGATTGTTTTTCGGCCACATGCTGTATGTGCCGTTTTCCTCGGTGAAAATGACGGGGACGTCGTCGAATACGCTCGCCCATGTGATGAGATCCCGGTCGAGTGCCGGTGCATATACGGATATCGGTTTGATGACGGAGCCGGGAGAACGCAGCATTTGTGTTGCCAAATTGAAAATCCGATCGGATCTCTTTTCTCCCGTGTCTCCGGCGACGGCGAGCAGATGCCCGTTTTTTGGATCGATGATCACCGCGGCGCTGGTCGCTCTCATGCCGGACGTATTTTTGGGAAAATTATTTTCGTCGGCATAAAATTCCTCGACGGCCTGCTGCATTTTTGCATCCATCGTCGTATAAATGGAAAGCCCGCCGTTGTAGATCATGCGGGAAGCGGCGGTGCGCGTCAGTCCGTATTTTTCGGAAAGATCGGCGATGACGTCCTCGATGACGGTTTCCGTGAACCACGAGTTTTTGCCTTCGGTTTTCTGTGCTTCATTTAGATGAAGCTCCGTGTCGGTCTCGATCGCTTCCTTATATTCCGCCTCTTCGATCATTCCGAGCTCATACATGCGCCAGAGGATCAGATCGCGCCGCTCGCGATTGTATTCCGGATTCTGAATCGGGTCGTAGCGCGTCGGATATTGAATGATGGCAGCGAGTGCGGCGCCCTCGACAAGAGAAAGCTCCGCGGCGCTCTTCCCGAAGTATTTGCCGGCGGCGGTCTCCAGTCCATAGCAGCCCTCGGAGAGATAAACGGTGTTGAGGTAGATTTCGAGGATCTTGTCCTTTGATATCTTCTTTTCGAGCTCAAGCGCGCGCATGATCTCCGTGACTTTCCGCTTGACCGTGACCGAGTTGTCGCCGGTCAGATTTTTGATGAGCTGCTGAGTGATGGTGGAACCTCCGTAGTCCCCGCTTCCGGGAGAGAGAAAGGAGAGCACCGCGCCGGCGGTGCGCCGGATATCGACCCCGTGATGCTCATAAAAGCGGTGGTCCTCGATCGCGATAAAGGCATTCTGTACATTTTGCGGGATCGAATCGAGCCCCACCCAGATCCGGTTTTCGGCTCCGTGCAGACGCTGGTCCTCCAGCTCGACCGCTTCTCCGAGCTCGTTGAAGCAATACAGCTTTGTAGTCCGGCCTTGTTCGTCGATCAGGAGCGCGAGGTCGAGCTCGGCGTCGATTTCCTTTGTCGCATACAGCACGAGCGCCGAGGATAATAAAATGGTGCAGAAGAGTATTATCAGTAAAACCGCCGCGATAAACGACAGGAAATGATTTCGTTTTTTGGGTTTTCCGTTCATTTTTCCGTCCCTCTTTCAAAGTTTTCTGTGTATATTATGGATTTTTGTGTCAATAATATGTGTAAAAAATAAGATATGGTAAGAGGTGATTATGATGGAAAACGGTTCTAAAATTCAAACGGGAATCTTTGGCTTTGTGACGCTTGCGGTGCTTGTGCTGTCTATCATTACAATGGCGGTATGCTTCTCCTTGCAGGCGGATTTGAAGGAGCTTGCCGCGCCTACCGGTCCTGACGACGCCGTGCTTGTTAACGGCACACCGGGGAATGACGGTACGACGGGAGCCTCTGAGGATCCGGAGGACAAAAAGCCCATTTACGTCATGAAGATCGACGGCGGCTCGGTCGTGGTTGTGGATGCCGAGGGAAATCTTGTGAGAACGGTGAACAATTACGCGGCTTTTCTGCCGGCGGACGACGTCAAGGCGCTTTCCGACGGGATCGGCGTGTATACGGAGGAGGAGCTCACAGCGCTGATCGAGGATTTCGGGGGATAAACGCCGACAAGGCGGCTTTGTGAGGACGCCTTGGAAAACAAAAAACTGCCGGAAGCTTTGCTTCCGGCAGTTTTTATTTAGAGTATAGGCCTCTTACTGAAATTTTTTCACATTCAGGGCGCGCATCGCGTTGAGAATCGCGATAACCAAAACGCCGACGTCGGCGAACACCGCCGCCCACATGCCGACGACGCCGCACGCGCCGAGAATGAGCACGACCGCCTTGACGGCGAGGGCGAAGATGATGTTTTCATGGACGATGGTCAGCGTCCGCTTGGCGATGCGGAGCGCCGTTGCGATTTTTGAGGGCTTATCGTCCATCAAAACGATATCCGAGGCTTCGATCGCGGCGTCGGAGCCCATCGCGCCCATCGCGATGCCGATATCGGCGCGGGAGAGCACCGGCGCATCGTTGATGCCGTCTCCGACGAAGGCGAGAACGCCTCTCTCGGATTTTTTCTTCAGCAATTCTTCCACTCTCTCCACCTTGTCGGCGGGGAGCAGCTTGGTGTGGACCTCGTCGATGCCGAGCGCGTCCGCAACAGCGCGGCCGACCTCGTCCGAATCTCCGGTCAGCATGACCGTTTTGCGCACGCCGGCAGCTTTCAGCGCCTTGATTCCGGCAGCGGCATCGCTCTTGATTTCATCGGATATGACGATGTGCCCGAGATATTCGCCGTCGCGCGCCACATGTACGGTGGTGCCTATTCTATGGCAGGGATGCCATGCGGCGCCTTCCGCCGTCATCAGCTTGTCGCCGCCGACTGCGATGCGATGACCGTCGATCATGGCGACGACGCCCTTGCCGGAGAGCTCCTCGGATTTTTCGATTCGGGAGGTGTCGATTTCCTTGGCATAGACCTCTTTGATGGATTTGGCGATCGGGTGATCGGAATAGGTTTCCGCCAAGGCGGCGTATTCGATCAGCTCCGCTTCCGTTGCCTTCTGCGGATGAACGGCGGTCACGTTGAATACGCCCTTGGTCAAGGTTCCCGTCTTGTCGAATACGACGGTTTCACAGCGCGAGAGGGCTTCCATGTAGTTCCCGCCCTTGACGAGAATCCCGCATTTGGAGGCGCCGCCTATCCCGCCGAAAAAGCTGAGCGGCACAGAGATGACGAGCGCACAGGGACAGGAGATGACAAGGAAAGTCAGGGCACGGTAGATCCATTGGCTCCAAAGTCCGTCGAAAAGAGGCGGAACGACCGCGAGCAGGACTGCCGCGGCGACGACGCAGGGCGTATAATATTTTGAAAATTTGGAGATGAAGTTTTCCGCTTTCGCTTTTTTGCTGCTTGCGGTTTCGACAAGACTCAGGATTTTGGAAACGGTGGATTCGGCAAATTCCTTTGTGACTTGTACGCGAATGAGCCCCGTGAGGTTGATACATCCGCTGATCACATCGTCGCCCGGCGCGATGTCGCGGGGCAGGGATTCGCCGGTCAGAGCGGCGGTATCGACCGTCGTCGTTCCGTCGAGGACAATGCCGTCGAGCGGGATCTTTTCGCCCGCTTTTACAAGGATGACGTCTCCTATTTTCACTTCCTCAGGACTTACCTGCGTGATGACGCCGTCCTGTTCTATGTTTGCATAATCCGGACGGATATCCATTAGGGATGCGATGGATTTGCGCGATTTTCCGACGGCGTAGTCCTCAAACAGCTCGCCGATCTGGTCGAACAGCATGACGGCGACGGCCTCCGGATATTCTCCGGTCGCGAATGCGCCGACAGAGGCCACGGACATCAGAAAATTTTCGTCAAAGATTTCGCCGTGAGCGATGTTGCGGATAGCTTTCCATAGGATATCCCAGCCGACAATAAAATAGGGAACAAGATAAGCGAGAGGCCGCCAGATCCCCGTGAGCGGAATAAAATGTAGTGCGATAAGAAGCACGGCAGCCGCGAGAATACGGCATAGCTTCTTTTTTTGTTTGACCGTCATAAGGAAGCCCTCCTTTGTTTTAATTGAGAAGAATTTTACAGTCCGGTTCTATCTTTTTGCAGGCTTTTACCACTTGCTTCATGATATCGTCAAATCGGCTGTCGTCGGCGGAAACCGTGAGCTTCTGCATGAGAAAGCTGACGTCCGCCTCTTCCACGCCGTCGATTTTGCGTATGGCATTCGCCATCTTTTCCGCGCAGACCGCGCAGTCCAAATCCTCAAGGGCATATGTTCTTTTCATTTTCGTTTTTCTCCTTTTGTATAAAATATTTTATTCGGGCGTATAAATTGTTTTATTCAAAGAGATGCTCGATCCCCGTATCGAGTATGCTGTGAACATGGTCGTCGTCGAGGGAATAGAACACGATCTTGCCGTCGCGTCTGGCCTTGACGAGCTTATTGGCCTTGAGCACGCGGAGCTGATGGGATACGGCGGTCTGCGTCAGTCCGAGGATTCCCGCGATATCGCAGACGCAAAGCTCTTCTTCAAACAGCGCGTAGAGAATCCGGATTCTTGTGGAATCGCCGAATATCTTGAACAGCTCGGCGAGGTCGTAAAGCATATCCTCATCCGGCATTTTGTCGAGCACTTCGCGCACGGTATCCTCGTGAACGCACAGAAATTCGTATTTTTCGGTTTCGTTGGCTTCGGTCATCAGTTCAACATCCTTTCATATGATTATCTGTTCATATGTTATCATGAAACAACGAAATTGTCAACAGAAAATGCAAAAAATCCGGATGTCAATTTTAACAAAAACCAAAATTGATATCCGGATTTATTTGTGCAAATTTTATGTATGATGCGATTACAAGGCTCCATGAGAGAGAAGCCGCGGGATTTCCGACTCGCCGATCACTTCGATTCCGTTTTTCCGGAGAAGTGCTGCGGTGATCCCGTCTCCGTCGATCATCGCGCCGGAAAAGCTTCCGTCGTGGATCCTGCCTTTCCCGCAGGATGGGCTTCGTTCTTTTAATATTGCGAGCTTGCAGCCGAAAAGCTGCGCCAGCCGCAGCGTCTCCTCGGCGCCGCGCCGATAAGCCTCGGTGACGTCGGCGCCGCCCTTTTGAATGACCTTTTCTTGCCCGCGAAGGATCTCCGCGGGAGAGCGCGGCGTCGGGAGCCCGCCCATGATTTCCGGGCAGACGGGAATCAGGCGGTATCGGCGTTTCAGCTCCGAGATGACCCGCTCCGGCAGAGGCACGGATCTGCCGTCGTAACGGCAGGAAACGCCGAGCAGACATGCGCTGATGAGGATATTCATGCCTGTTTGCCACGTGACAGTCCACGGCAGAAGAGAAACAGCGCGGCGGCACAGATGAGCGCTGCGGTGATGATGACGGTGAGCTTGGCCGTCTGATCGGAGGAGGTGCCGTCGGATGAGTCTTCTATGCCTGCTGCCGCGGGCACAGTCTGCGTCTCTTCCGTATCTGCGGCGGACGTCAGCCCCGGCGGCAGGGCTTCGGCGGAGGTTTCTGGTATATCGGCCGTCGTTTCCGCAGCGGTATCGGATGCGGTATCCGCCGCTGTCGTTTCCTGCGGGGCTGCGACAGCGGACGAACCATCGCCTCCCGCCGCGGTGCTTTCCTCCGGCGTTTGAACAGTCGCTTTTCGATAGGCTGCGGTCAGGATCTCCGCGATTTTGGCATGACCGGCGGCGGTGGGATGAAAGTCGAAAGTGGTGTAGAAGTAGTCCGGATTTCCGTTCATTTGCTCGGCGACGTCCACAAGAAGAAAGCCGCCGGATTCCGCCAGAACCTCCGCATAGATCCTATTGATTTCCTGAATATAAAAATCGAGCTGTGTGCCGATGTTATAGCCGTGGTAGGTGTAGTTCCCGGTGAGGTATGGATTATAAAGCGTTTGCAGAAGAATCACGGCGTCGGGATTGAGTTCCCGCAGCATGGCGATGGAATCGATCAGGTTCTCTTTCAGCGTTTCGTAAATTCCGATCATTTCGTCGCTCATGGTATAATCGCCGGAGATGACGGATATCAGCGCCTCTGTGAGCACGAACTGCCGGTTTTTCTCGCCGATGAGATCGTTTCCGCCGATGGAAATCGTGATCAGCCGCGCTTCGGCGACGGCGCGCTTTTCCGCGTCGGAAAGTCCGGCGATCCTCGCTTTCATCTCGGTGCTTGTCTGCCCGTTTTTCGCGAGATTCTGAAGCCGGAAGCCGAGCGTCTGTGCCATGACCGACGGATAGGCTTCGGCCGGGGAATCGAGCCCATAGCCCGCCGCGATCGAGTCTCCGAAGGCGACGTAGCCGCCTGTTTCGCAGAAAACAGGGAAGATGAGCGCTGCTGAGGCAAGCATGACGGTAAACATACATAAAACAAATTTTTTCATAAGACCTCACGGAATCGATGAAAGAAATGCCGGTGCGTTACGCTTCCGGCATTTCCTTCATTTCAGAATCAGAGAATTTTTGAATTTTTCCCATTCGGATGGGTTGTCGACAAAATATTTCGGACAAGGCTTGCGCCATGCGAGACCGCTGCCGGTATATCTGATGTAATCATAGTGACGCAGAACATCGCTTTGATCAAGTCCGAATTTGTTGCAGAGCCATGAAACGAGCTTAATGAGGGATTCGTATGTAGCGTCGGTGAATTTGCCGGTCTCGTCCGGATGACAGCATTCGATGGAAATGGAGGTATAATTGCCTTCCGTGGTCCCAACCGCCCACGCGACCTCGTCGAGCGGCATACATTGGAGAATCTCTCCGTCAAGCCCGATGATGAAATGGGCGCTGACGCCCTGTGCGCTCTCGAAATACCGCCAGTTATTCATCGCGGAGGTGCCGGGATTGCCGACATAGTGTACGACGATGTTTTTCACCGCCGTAAGCTTTTCGCCCGAGCGGGATTCCGGATTGATCGAGAGGTATTTTTGTGTGATCAAGGCGTTCATTTTTTCGTCGGTGATGTCGGAGGGGAGAATGCCCGTATCGATGGGCGGCAACGGCGAGGTTGTCCCTCCGCTATGAGAAGGAAGCGTCGCGACCGGATATGTCGTTTCGGTGCCGGAGGCCGGCGGCGTGTCGGGCGTATCGGGTGTACTTTGCGTAGGCGGCTGCGAGCCGCCTGTGGTGTCCACAGGCTCGTCCGGATCCAAAATACCGGAATGTTTCACAGAGAAAACCGCGACGACGAGTATGACGAATATAAAAGCAAATTTTGAAAAATCCGCCCAAAATCCGTTCCGTGTTTTTGGTGAGGTCTGTTTCACGGAATTCTCCTTCCAAAATCAAGTTCGGATTCATTGTATCACAGAGAACACGGGATGTCAAGTGAACATAGCGGAAATAGCTTTATAGGGCTTCTTTTCGGTATTCGGCAACGATAAATTCCGCGTTTGTGCGAAGCGTTTGCAGCGCGGCGAGCTTTGCCTGTCCCTCGCGGCTCGTCTTATAATAGTAGGGCGTCATTTTGAACAGCGCTTCGATTCGTTCCCTGTCCGCAAGCGTCAGAGGAAAGCGGAGGTCGGTTCGGGAAAGGAGCGAAAAGCCGGCAAGCTCGAGCGTATCGACGACGTTTTCATACGGCGTCGTATAAACCGCCTCCTTTAATTCCCACAGATGCCGCTCGCCCGGAAACGCGCGGATGAGCGTTCCGCCCGGCTTTAATACCCTTGCAAATTCCGCGGCGTCGTAAGGTGCGAAAAGGTTGAGTAAGATATCGACGCTTTCGTTTTCCACGGGAATATCGGATATGCTGGCCGCGGCAAGGCCGATCCCGCTGTCGCGCGCGGCGCAGGCGATGAGGGCGTCTCGGGAGACGTCGATGCCGTAAACGGAGACGGAAATCCCCGAATTTTCAAGAGCTGCTCGGAGAAAAGAGGGATAAAATCCCTCGCCGCAGCCGGCGTCGAGGATCACACAGCCGCCTTTTGCATGGCGGGCGGCCAGCTCTGTGACGGCGTCGCGCAGCGGGTCGTAGCAGCCGGCATTCAAGAATGCCGTTCGGGCGGCGACCATCATTTTATCGTCGCCGTGCCGACGGGCGGCGCCTCGGCTTCGTAGCAGGTTGACATATCCCTGCCTTGCGATGTCGAAGCAGTGCCCGTTCGGACAAACCAAGGAATGATTCTGCCTAATGAAACGCTTTTTGCAGATCGGACAGGTGAAGAAGCTCATAAAAACCTCGGTATGTAAAGGATATTTTAGTTTATAGCAAGCGTATAAAATTAGATATACCGTTCGATCAGGACGGAGAGCCTGCCCTTGCGCGTCGTCCCGAGGATCTCCCGGAACACGGCTTTGCCATGACCGCGCAGGACGAGCTTGTCACCCGGCGCAAGGCGCGCGTCGGGCTTTGCTGCTTCGATATCGTTGATATATACGAGCCCGTGCGAGATGGCGCTTGCCGCCTCCGCGCGGGAGATGCCGAATGCCGCGTCCAGCATGTTGTCCAGCCGGACGGAGGCGACGCTTTCCCGGATTTCCTCGATGTGAGGCTCCGGCGCTTCAAGCTCGCCTATCGCGGCGATTTGGCAGGAGAGCGGGACGCTGCCGGCTTTGGTGTAGTTCTCCGCGAGAAAAGGGGCGATGCTTTTGAGAATCACGATGTCCGCTCCGTCTTTGCCGACAAGGATGTCGCCTATGACGTCCCGCTTGATTCCGAGGGCGAGCAGGGAACCGAGATAATCCCTATGAGTAAGCGCGCGAACGCCCTGCGGCGCCGCACAGCGGAGCAGACACAGCGGATTGTCCGATTCGTCGGGGACAAAAAGCTCCGGATTTTCGATATAATCCGGAAGCAGCAGAAGGACGGTGCGCTCCGCGCCGGGATATCCGCCGTAGAAGACATGGCGTGCGCCGTTCCGGCGGCAGCAGACCGCCGCCTGCGATTTTTCCTGCGGACTCAAAAAGCCGGTATTCGTGATCCTATACTGGTCCTCCGCCTGTCGGATTTTATCCTCTATGTAGGAGAGGAGAAGCTCGTTTTCCGTCATTTGATGACACCTTTCTCGGGGCAGAAAATATTATGGACATGTGGAAATGATATTATACAGAAAATAAAGTGGATTTATACAAAAGAATGAGATAAGGAAAGTCTTTACAATAAAGACGCTTTGTGATAAAATATACTATCCTTAATCGAAAAGGCGGTGAAAGAATGGGGAATATTTGGCACGACATGCGAAAGGACAGGATAACGCCCGAAAATTTTGTGAGCGTCATCGAAATTCCCAAGGGCTCCAAGAAAAAATACGAGCTCGACAAGGAATGCGGACTTTTGAGGCTGGACAGGATCCTTTATACTTCGACGCATTATCCCGCCAATTACGGCTTTATTCCGAGGACCTACGGGGACGACGGCGACCCGCTCGACGTGCTTGTCCTGTGCTCGGAATCGATCGAGCCGATGACGATCGTCGAGTGCTATCCCATCGGGGTCATCACGATGATCGACAACGGCCGGAATGACGAGAAGATCATCGCGATTCCGTTCAACGATCCGAACTACAACATGTACACGGATATCGAGCAGCTCCCGTCTCATATATTCGATGAGATGCGGCATTTTTTCAGCGTTTACAAGGCGCTGGAAAACAAGGAAACTGCCGTTCACGAGGTGCAGGGAACGGACGCGGCGTGCGAGATCATAAGGCAAAGCATCACGCGGTATGAGGAATGCTTCGGGAATGCGGCGGACAAATGACCGCACGCTCCTGGCCGGCGCTGCCGCTATTTTCGTTCCAACAGGAAGAAAAACGGCGAGGTCGGCGAATTGACGATCTTGAATTTGGACGCACAGAGCTCACGGCGGTCATACGCTGCGAGCTCTTTTTCGATGAGCTCTCCCTCGATATGCCCCTCCTCGTGCCCGGGATAGACCGCGATCAGAAGCGCGCCGTCCGCATCTAAAAGCTCTGTGCCGGCACGGATAGCGATGAGCGTCGTCTCCCTTTTGGTCGTGACGGACTTATCGCCGCCCGGCAGAAAGCCGAGGTTGAACATGCCGGCACAGATCGGCTCCTTGACATATTCCTTTACATTGGAATGGGAATCGAGAAGGAGCGTATAATTTTCGGGCGCGCTTTCCCGCCGCAGGAGCGTGCGGGTGTTTTCCAGCGCCTGCGGTTGGATGTCAAAGGCGAAGACCTTGCCTTGTGCGCCGACCTGCTGTGAGAGCCACAGCGTATCATGTCCGTTTCCCATCGTGAAATCGACGGCAGTACCGCCCTTTTTGATGTGAGGGAGCAAAAAATTCTTTTCAACTTCAAGAAGATTGATCATGATGGATTCTCCGTTTTGAGGCATCTTTCAAAAAATGCAAGGATTTTTTCTTCGTATTCTTTCGGTTTGATGAGATAACACATGCCGTGCTCCGCTTCGTCCACGCAAAAAAGCTCTTTGGGAGCGGCGCAGGCCGCGAAGTTCTTCTCCGTCATTTCATACGGCACGAACCGGTCAGCCCTGCCGTGCGCGAAAAAGACAGGGATTTGACAGGATTTCATCGCATCCGCGGCGGAAGCCTCGGAGAGTCCGAAGCCGGCGAATATGCGGGCGTACAGCCTTGCGATATGGGCGAACGGGAATACCGGAATTTTGCCGGTGGCGCGAAGGACTGCGCAGACGATTTCCCACGGCGAGGTGAAGCCGCAGTCCGCGATTGCGCCGCGGACGTTTCCGGGCAGTTCAAGCGCGGTCGCCATGAGGACGGTCGTAGCTCCCATGGAAATTCCGTCGAGAAAGATCGGAAGCTCTTGCCCGTATTCCTTTTCGATCCATTCCGTCCAGCGCTTGCAGTCGCGGCTTTCCTTGACGCCGAGCGTGATGTAAGTGCCGCCGCTTTTTCCGCAGGCGCGCTCGTCCGGTACGACGATGTTATAGCCGTGTTCGTGATAAAAGCGGAATACCGCGGCGAAATTGGAAAGTCCGGAGCCGCGGTAGCCGTGCATGAGAAGCACGGTGCCGCCGGCGTTTTCCGCTTCGAGGATCTCCGCGTGCAGCGGGATTCCGTCATAGGCGGTGATATCGACCTCTCGTCTTGGCTTTGAAAGGAACCAATCTCGTCCGGCATCTATCACCTCGCGGTAAGCTTCCATTGCGGGAAAAAGCGAGGCCGTGTCGATCTGTGATTTTTTCTTTTTTTTAGGGGAAATCCGGCGCAGCGCGCCGAAAAACAGAATACCGGTCACGGCAAAGGCGGCGATAAAGAGCAAAATCACGATGCCGCCGACGATATAAATCCACATACAGACCATTTCCTTTCAGGATTTTTCCGCTTATTATTTTAACACATTACGGCGGATAAAACAAGAAATAACCGGAAAATCTTTTTATGCGGCAAGCAGACAGGGAAAATTGTGTTTTTAAATTAAAACAAGAAAATGTTGACTTTAGTAACAATTTATGGTATAATATAAATATAAGACGGATAAAATGGTTTTTATCTGCTTGAAAAACCATTTGAATCCGTATCGTTTCCCGGATTTAGCGGCTTTTCCGCGCGAAAGGAGGAGAGGGCACACGCGGGGAAAGCCCATACGCCACCCGAACAAAACAGAGAGAAAGGAAAATAAAGCATGAAAAAATCACTTAGAACGATATTGGCATCACTCTTGCCCTTTGCTTTATGTTTGCCTTCGCGGCCTCCGCGGGCGCTGTGGAAGCGGTCGATGCTTGGGTTAGCAGCTTTGACAATGGGGATTTTGGAGACATCGTAGAATATGACTATATCAATAAGACGGAGCGGATCATTTCACAGGATGAGATTTTTGACTATGCCAGCGTGACAAGAACGACCTATGAGCTGGACGGGATGGAATCCGAGCTTGACAGACTTGCTGAAATGAATGCGAGTATGAGCATAGGTGTAGATGGCGGCGCCTCGACGCTGGGAATTATTGATTCCAAAAAACCTTTTGAACGAACTCCTCCTAAAACCAATAATGTACCCGCTACTCCGTATTCAGGTGTTGTATATTTGATTTTAGGGATTGATCTTGATAAAGATGGATCTACCGATACATTGGAAGCAAGTGCAACAGGCTTTCTGGTTGGACCGGATGTGCTGGTTACGGCGGGACATAATATAATTAACCTTGATACGCCTATTGTCGAATTGCGCGTATATCCATATATACATCAGGCATCAGGGTTTAATCCGGACGTCAATGAGAATTTTATTTATCCTTCATATTGGTATTATTCGGAACATTATAAAGTTTGTCTGCAACAAGATTTGGTGGAGGAAGCAAATCATGACTGGGCAGTTTTGAAATTGCAATCATCGATTCCGGACGCTTATAATTTTGAATGCTCTTACAATATAAGTGATTTATCCAAGAAAGATATATGTGTATCCGGATATCCTTATTGTTCTGATGCGACATGTCCTTTCGAACAGGCGTGCCCCATTCATCATACATTCTATCAGGTGACATCAACCGGCAGAATGAATAATTATGATACTTATAGAGTGTGGTATACCAATAATGTGAAAGGCGGAAGTAGCGGTTCTCCTGTTTATCTGCCTTCGACAAGAGTTTGTTATGCGATTCATGCAAAGTCATATGGCGATGCGGATACTTCTACTTTAAGTAAAAAATATAATAGCGGAACGCGAATTAGTCAGAATATTTATAATTTGATTTGTACGGAAATCAACAAATAGTGAGGTGCGTATGCAAAGAAAATATTATCGATATTTTTCATTCGTTTGCGTTATTGTTTTCAGTTGTTTCCTTTTTTTCGGCTGTACTAACAGCAAAATATCGGATGAATGGACGTATGACCCAGAACAGCCGTGGAACTATGATCCTGTCTATAATTGGGAGGATATAAATTTGGAGGACTATGATATAGAATTTCAAATGGAAACAGCCGTTTATTCTGAAATGCCGACAGAGCTTGTCTGCACGGCAGTGAATAAGACGGGGAAAACGTTTCCGGTCTGCCGCGGCCTTTTTATTGAAAAAATACATCATGGCGTATTTCCTTCTGCCGATGGAGAATTGGGGTCTGCTTGGGTTCGTATTCCTTTTTATACCTCAGCATCATGGGGAACGACAGCGCGACCGGATATTACATGGAAACAGGATATTACCGAGAGAAGCATGCAAAAGGATTTTGAATTTACACCCGGATGGTACCGCCTTGTGATGTTTGCCGGCGACGGACCGCATTACGCCTATTTTGAGATCACGGGATGATCCGCATAACGGAAAAGAGCCGGCATGCCGGCTCTTTTTGCTGCCCGTTGGTAGCTGCAGCAAGCAGACAGGGGAAGTTTGTGTTTTTAAATTAAAACAAGAAAATATTGACTTTAGTAACAATTTATGGTATAATATAAATGTAAGACAGATAAAATGGTTTTTGTCTGTTTGAAAAACCATTTGAATCCGTATCGTTTCCCGGATTCAGCGGCTTTTCCGCGCGAAAGGAGGAGAGGGCACACGCGGGGAAAGCCCATACGCCACCCGAACAAAACAGAGAGTAAGAAAGGAAAATGAAGCATGAAAAAATCACTTAGAACAGTATTGGCGTCACTCCTTGCCCTTTGCTTTATGTTTGCCTTTGCGGCCTCCGCGGGCGCTGCGGAAGCGGTCTATGAGCTTATTGGGCAGCTCGAAACAGTCGATTACGGCAACCTCATCGAGTACGACTACATCAACAAAACGGAGCGAGTGATTCCGATGGACAGCATACCGGATTATGCGGCGACGACCACGACGACTTATGAGCTGCCGCGCATGGCGTCGGAGCTTGCAAGGCTCGCTGAAATGGCCGAGATGAATGCCTCGATGGAGGGCGGCGCTTCGACATTTTCGATTATTGATTCCAGCAAGCCGTTTGTAAAGACGCCGCCGAAGGTGAATGGTGTCTCAGCTACACCTTATTCCGGTGTATTGTTTATTCGATTAGGCTTTGATTTGACAGGAGATGGAGAAACAGATACTTTCGGAAGAGGGACAGGGTTTTTAGTCGCTCCGGATGTTCTTGTTACGGCAGGACATTGTATTGATTACCCTGATTTTGTAGATGATGCAGATAAATCTATTGTCGAGGTGCGGATTTATCCTTATGCACACAGCGCGAGGATGCCAAGCTGGTGGTATGATGAAAGTTATATTTATCCTGCGAGCTGGATCTGTTACGAGTATTCGGCGGCAATCAGAGACGACGATTTGGTTTCCTCGAATTATGACTGGTGTGTCATGAAATTGCAGCAGCCTATCTACGATGTATATTATTTTGCATGTGCAGTAAGCTCAGGCAGTATGCTGAATCGGGAAATGAAAATATCCGGTTATCCTCATTGCACGGATGTCACTTGTTCCAATGATAAATGCGATATCGAAGAATGCTATCAGGTTACATCTTCCGGTCATATAATTTATGGGGACAGTTATGTCATACGTTATACCAACAATACAAGGTCAGGTAACAGCGGCGGGCCTGTATATTCGCCGCAGACGAATATTTGTTATGCAATTCATGCTTATAGCTCCACTTCCTATAATTTCGGAACAAGAATAACGCAGAACATATATAATGCGATATCTTATTATATAAACGAATAGGAGGAAACCATATGATGAAGAGAAGCGTTCCATTCTTATTTGGCTTTGCCTTTATTGTTTCTGTGATTCTTTTGTTTTCTTCATGCGATCGCGTTTCGTCTTCTGCAACTACGGGAAAAAGTTTAGGGGAGGAGGACACGACGGGAGGAAATCAAGCGGAATGGATGCCGGATGTTGCAAAGCCTTGGAATTTTACGCCGGTGGTCTCTCGGGAGAACAGCGACAACGATATTGAAGTAACGCTTGAACAATCTGTATTTGCCGAAATGCCGGAAACGCTGGTTTACACCATGACCAATAAGACCGGAAAAACGTTTTATTGTCTTATGTCGGTATATTGTGAAAAACAGTATTCTGCTTCTGAGGTTGGTGACAAAGGGCCTTTGGCGGGTGATATGTCTTTATGGGTTCGTGTTCCGTTTTATCGATATGACTCTTCGGCTGGTTGGATGGAGGCCGCGCGGCCTTCCATTGACTGGAAACTGACGGTTTCTGCATATATAGAAGATGATTTTACATTTACACCGGGAAAATACCGCCTTGTCACGTTTGCTGACGACGGACCGCATTACGCCTATTTTGAGATCACGGGATGATCCGCATAACGGAAAAGAGCCGGCATGCCGGCTCTTTTTGCTGCCCGTTGGTAGCTGCGGCAAGCAGACAGGGGAAATTGTGTTTTTAAATTAAAACAAGAAAATGTTGACTTTAGTAACAATTTATGGTATAATATAAATATAAGACAGATAAAATGGTTTTTGTCTGTTTGAAAAACCATTTGAATCCGTATCGTTTCCCGGATTCAGCGGCTTCCCGCGCGAAAGGAGGAGAGGGCACACGCGGGGAAAGCCCATACGCCACCCGAACAAAACAGAGAGAAAGGAAAATGAAGCATGAAAAAATCACTTAGAACGATATTGGCATCACTCCTTGCCCTTTGCTTTATGTTTGCCTTTGCGGCCTCCGCGGGCGCTGCGGAAGCGGTC
>CDZB01006610.1_pt1 | contig 58975 bp, 38 predicted proteins | sample 554961 | NCBI WGS metagenome assembly CDZB01 (sample SAMEA3182106, study PRJEB8094) | gut metagenome | biome: human; feature: gut; material: Stool; isolation source: human stools | place: Canada | collected 2013-02-26 | reverse complement strand
GAAAATGTACTCTTCATCGTCCTTAATTTTTTTTGTTCAAAATTAGTTGGTGAAGAGCCCTCCTCTGATACGCAAATCGCGGAAGAACGGCGCAATCTTTTTTTGTTACCGGATTTTTTGCGTGAGTTGTCAGTAACTCACTAATCCTTAAGGCCTTGTTTCGTTATTCGTGTCCATTTCGTCACCTATTGGGCGTGGTTACGAACAAGTAACGTAGCTCCGTCTTGATTTGGCTTCGGCGTGGATTGTAATGGCTCTCAGAATAATTGGCAGCGTTAATGAAACCCCTGTAAATCAAATCCATTACCATATTCTTCCGCATTTCACTTTTTTGTAGTAACTTTGCCGCACTAAAAACAAAAAAACGAGGATCGTCTTGATTTAGCATAATGTGCAGGAACTGCTCAACTAACATAAAACGTAGCATATTTATAAATAACACAATAATTCTAAAAAGATGAAACAATTAACCAAAAGCCTATTTGTCCTTGTGTTGATGCTTGGGACAATGTTGGAGATGAAGGCGGCAGATGTATATCTGCTTACAGCCCAAACAATCAATGGTACCGTTGGTAAGTATGAAGTGCCAAGCAACCATCAGCTTGCTCAGAACATTCTTTCCGCAGGAGAAAGCGGTGGAACTGTTGCACAGTCTGCAACAGATGTCGAACCGGGTTACTATCTCGTGGGCAATTTCTTCTCACCATATAATAAAGGTGGAGAATTTAATCCAGGCGGCGACGGCACGACGATAGATTACACAAAACACGTGTATTTTAAATTCGAACAGCAAAAAGACAAGAGCTATTCGTTCAGCATCCCGGCATGTCTCACGGCACATGCACAGATTCTTGCCGTAGCTGAAGACGACTCGATGATGGTCTATGGACCGGGAAGTGTGTTCGGACTGCACGGAGCAAAGAATGGAAATGGAACCGCTCTGCCCGCAACAAACGGTACGGTGGGAACTATGGGAACATCTACGGCAGGTCGCACTCTCCTTAAAGGCTCCACAACATTAGCAGAGGGCAACAACTACTGGAATCTCGTGACCCGCAATGACGGAGAGACAGACGACGACGGCATGTATACCTTCAGCTTTACGCTTGACAAAGACGGAAACCCCTCCGACTGGCAGGTGAAGCATGATGCCACTACACGTGTGTCTTATATCCTTGGCAACATGGTAGGGGCAACGGCACAGCCGCTCTTCGATAAGCGTAGAAAAGGTGGTGACACGGGCGAATACAGCGACAATATGGTGGCTTCGCTCTATTTCAACGGTCGTAACAACTATTGGTGTATAGGATATATGGTGAATAACGTGTCCGACCAAGTACAGTTAGATTCGGCAAAAATAGCTACGCCCGAAATGCATGAAACAAAGAGCTTGAAAAACAACTCCGGAACTCACGATAAGCTCTTCTTCCTCGGCAATGGAGGATATTCCTATAATACTAACGATAACCGCAACAAGGTCTGGCCTAACCAGAAACCCTTCACCCTTTATCTGTCTGGTATAAAGAGAGTAGAGTTTAATGCTAATCGTGGTGACAACGATCTGGCGAAGCAAGATGGCTGTTATGGCATGTCGGGCGAAATACAATTAAAAGGTGGCAATAACGATGCCGACATCCTGATAAATACCATGTCTATGATAGGTGATGCCGTGGAAGGAACTTATGATGCAGTAACGAACGACTGGAAGTATGCTTCTACCGCAGGAGACATGAAGTATGATGCCAACGAGCGTTGCTTCTCGCTGACGATATCTACTGTAGGCGATAAATACGCCAAATCGCATTTCAGGTTTGTTGCCAACCATGACGCAAAGCAGAACTGGGGCGAGACGGACGATAATATTTCAAACAAAAAAGGATTTGCAAGAGCTGCTTATGAAGCCGCCGATGATGACAATCACTCTTGTATGGCTGGCGATCCGAACGACGTGCAGTTCCGTAAAACGGCGAGAGAGGATGAGGAGGGCTTCGAAAGCACAACTCCTAATAAGAAGGATATCCTCTGGAACCGTCCCGCAGGAATATGGACGATAAGGTTCTACCCAGAGCTTGACAAGGACGGTAACGACATCTCTCGCTATACCATATCAGGAACAAGAGTCATCAAGATACCTTTCACCTATTGTGTAGGGAAGTTCATCCGTACATACAGCAACAATGTGGCAATGGCACCTGTCAACGACAACGTGAAAGTGTATGAGGCATATAAATACGGAGAACCGAAGAATGAAAAAGACCCACAATCACAGGGCACGGTTTATCTTCGTCAACTCAAGTACATTCCGGCAAATATGGGAGTGGTACTCGTAGGGGAAGTGCCTGAGGGAGAATCATTCTCAGACTATGCCACACTGAATTTCTCTTTGAAGGAAGCACCGGCTGAAATGCCGTTAGAAGGTGATAATTACACGGCAGTGTGGACAAAGGCAGACGAGTATGTCGGTCAAGACTGGAACAACTATCTCAAGCCGACAGTCACGGCTATCGACAAACTTGGAAATGCTGATACCGATGCTGATGGAAAGATAGCCCACCGTTACTTCGGCCTTGCAAACTTCCATTCCACAAAATATTACAAGGAGAATAATACCGGAGACGACTATATCGGTTTCTTCCGCCTTACGCCGAATGGCAAAAGCGGCGCAAACAAAGCTTACCTGAGTATTCCGGCAAATGCTGCTGTAGACGGTGGAGTAGGAGCTACGTACGGCTATATCGATTTTAACGGACAGTTCCTCGGTAATGAGACGGACGACCCGAAAAATCCGTCGCTTTCCAAGATGGCTATTGTCTTCGATGACGAAGATGATGGCGGAAGCACTACTACTGTAACAGAAGTCAAGCCGAATAGTACAGACGTCGACGCATCGTTCTATACCCTTCAGGGAGTAAAGGTGTCAGGTCCTGTCAAAGGAGTGTATATTCATAATGGAAAGAAATTCATCAAATAAAAACTAAGAAAAAATGAAAAACTATATAAAACCGGAAGTCAAGGTGTATGAAGTTAGAATCGAGTCTCTTCTTAGTGAAAGTGGACAGGTGACAGAAGGGTTTGCCCCAAAACGTGACTATTCTCTCTTTGATGATGGAGATGGTGATGGAGATGGTGACGGACATACTGGTAGCGGCGGTCTTTGGGATGACGAAGACTTTGAAGATTGAATGAAATATTCTGAATAAATGTAGTTTTAGTTGCGTTAAGCAATCCGGTTAGTAGTGAGACAATCTGTAAGTAGCTTTAGTGGATATTATCCATAAAAGCTCTTGCAGATTGTCTCTTTTTCGTTAGAAAAAGTGTGTATTCAGCCATAACGTTAGTTTTGTTTATATCTGACAAAGATAATGATTTGTTTTTTTAGTAATGCAATAAAAATTATTTATAAACGTTATGATATATAAATAATGTGTAATGGTTAATAATCCTGACTACTGGAAGTAAAAACAACTAAAAACAAACAAATAGTATGAACACAGACAACCAGGGCATATATGATGCCCGCCAACTGGGCAAGCCCAAGTTTGCAATTCTCGGCATCCAGCATCTGTTCGCCATGTTCGGAGCCACAATTCTCGTTCCGCTCATCACAGGACTCGATGTGAGCGCCACATTGCTTTTCGCCGGTATCGGCACACTCATCTTCCATCTTGTTTCCAAACTGCAAGTGCCGGCATTTCTCGGTTCGAGCTTCGCTTTCCTTGGCGGCTATGCCTCTGTAAAGCAGTTGTGTGTGGCGCAGGGGCTGACAGACGAGGTGGCGCTCAACTATGCCTGCATCGGTGTGGCTGCGGCGTCGCTGCTCTATTTCGTGATGGCGTTCCTGCTGAAGATGTTCGGCACGGAGAAGGTGATGCGCTTCTTCCCGCCTGTGGTTACCGGTCCGATGGTTATCGCTATCGGTCTTACGCTCTCCGGATCGGCTATCAGCAACTGTCAGCAGAACTGGCTGCTTGCCGTTACGGCCATCGTTATCGTCATCGGAACATCTATCTGGGGCAAGGGCATCATCAAGATTGTGCCAATCCTGCTCGGCGTTGTCGGATCGTATATCCTGGCTGCAGCAATGGGCGAGGTCGACTTCTCCAAACTCAATGAGGTGGCGTGGATTGGTCTGCCTATTGATATGGATCGTACGGCAATCTCTGTAATGAAAGACCCCAACTTCGACCTTATCGTGACATCTATCATCGCCATCTTCCCTATCGCCTTCGCCACAATCATGGAGCACATTGGCGATATGTGTGCTATCCAGAGCACTGTGGGCAAGAACTTCATCAAGGAACCCGGCCTGCACCGCACGCTCTGCGGCGATGGTCTTGCTACGTTCCTCGCTTCTGTGTTCGGCGCTCCTGCCAACACTACATACGGCGAGAACACCGGTGTGCTCAATCTTACCAAGGTGTTCGACCCGGCTGTCATCCGCCTTGCAGCCTGCTTCGCCATCGTGCTTAGCTTCAGCCCTAAGTTCGCCTGTCTCATCGGTCTGATGCCAGCCGCTACAATCGGCGGCGTGAGCCTCATTCTCTATGGTATGATTTCGGCTGTAGGTGTGCGCAACCTTGTCGAGACATCGGTCGACTTCTCGTCGTCGCGCAACGTGTTCGTGGCAGCGCTCATCATGGTTGTGTCTATCGGCGTGCAGTACGGCACAGACGGTGGTGTGAAGATCGGTTCTGTAGCCTTCTCAGGCCTGGCTCTTGCCGCTATCGTCGGCATCTTCCTCAACGCTATCCTTCCCGATCAGCTCGGCATGAAGGTGAAGAGCTTCAACGGAAAGGAGAAGAAATATAGAAAGTAATCGGTTTGTATGAACATTGAGCAAGTGAGAGATTTTACGTTGTCGCTGCATGGCGTCACAGAAGACCAGCCGTTCGGCGACGACAACATAACCTTCCGTGTTGAGGGCAAGATATTCCTGTGTCTTTGGCTCGGCGACGGCAAGTGCGACGTGCGTGGCAGCGCGTCGCGCTTCGCCTGCAAACTGCTTCCCGACCGCAACGAAGAACTGCGCGACCGTTACGACGCCGTCGCTCCAGCTTTCCATTGGAACAAGAAACACTGGAGTGACATCTATTATGAGCAGCTCGACGCCGACCTCGTCACAGCGTTGATAACCGAGTCGTATCGGCTCATCGTCAGCAAACTGCCGAAGGCTGTGAGAGTGAAGTATGAGTAGTGGAGTACATGCTCCTTTTACAGTTTAATTATACGTTTTCCTTTTTTAGTAAGTCGATCATTCTCCTGGCTCTATTCTTGATAACTTTCGTTGCAAACGTACAGTAGCGTTTTGCTTCCTCAAAGTAATACTCGTCTGTCATGTTCCAACTGTTCCTGTCTGTGCTGTTTCTGAATGCTATTTGTTTATCAACGATTCAACCACGCTGAATGCAAGCTCCACTCTGTCTGCTGTGTCAACGCCATGCTCGTTTTGTGGAATCTCTTTCACAATGTCCACTGTTTCCTGGCTCTCGCCAAGTTCGTTAGTTATAGCATGACATACGTATAGCTTGTCGTCGGTGAAATACAGGTATTTATCCGCAAACGTCAGTTCTAATACGCTTCCATTGCCAGAGTAGGCGTAGTCGCCGAGATATATACTCAAGTCGGGGTAATCAGTTCTCGTCTTTTCGTACAATGCTTTCAGGAAGATGTTGTGGTTTCTTCCACTGATGCTCTTTTCTGTCCACATCATCAGAATAGAGTAGGAAGCCTTTTGGCTTTCTCTGAAATCCTCCCAATAGTACATGCCGTAGCGCTCAGGCCGCATGGATGCGTACTTTATCAAGTAGTGTCGCCAGTCGTATTCAGATGTTGACTTTAGATAATCGTCGATGATGTTGTTCAGCACATCGTCTGTGAACTTATTGCTTCTTGACAGTAGTTCAATGAGTATTCTCTTTGTTTCCTTTAAGTCTTCCTTATTTGTCTTAAATATCGACTTCCATGAGCTTTCGTTGTTTGCTGAACCTATTTGATAGCGCCATGATACGAGCTGAGAATAGTCGCCGATGGTGAGCAGCGCTCTGTTCACAAGCGCCCAATCGCATTCGAACAGCGAGTAGAAGCGGTCAGTCAGATCGATGTTCTCGAGTCCGACGACTCTAACGGCACCTTGTAGGAGGTTGTGGTTCTCCAGTTTGCACAGAACGTCCTCTTTCTCGGGGTTGTTTTTCAGCCATTCCACCTTCTCGTGTTCTTCAATCAGCTGGTTGGCATTAAAACTGAGATAGCCTTCCTCTATGTCGCCATTGTCCAGAACATACTCCGTCTGTCTGATGAGGTTGGCCAAATTGTTTTCGCGCAATTCATACTCTGATCCCTTTATCAGATTGCTTACCATTCTTATTCTTCTTGCAAACTGCGCTTCCTCTATTGTGTCCTTGTGTTGGAGGTAATAGACGAAAGCATAGAGCAGCACGGTGCGTCCTAATGGGAACTTTCTGCGATGTCCAGATATGATGTCGCCATTGTTGTGACATGCTTCAACGAAGATGTTTACAGGCTCGTCGACGATACACTTGCGAGGTTTGTCTGTGGTATGTGTAGTAAGTACGCTGCCGAAAAGACTTTCTATATCGATGTTCAGCCAGCAGTCGAATCCTCGCTCAATGGTTTTCACATTTTCTATGGCATGTGGATTGTTGCTGCCGAACAGTTCTTTGGTGATGGTGAAGATGTCGTTCGACGAATTGAGGGGTATACTATTCTTGCAGTATATGATATCTGCGAGAAACCTGAAGTATCTCACAAACTCGTCGTCAATGATGTCGTCAGCAGCTGTTCCTGTTCCGCTATTGCGGTATGGCCATAGCAGGTCGGTCCATGCGACGTCTATCTTGTGACCAATGGTTTGCGACAATGTCTTCTCTCCGTTGTTTTTCTGTTCTTCCGTCAGTTTAGGTTCAATCTCCTTTATATTGCCTTCCCATTCAGCTTTGAAGTGTTCGAACTCTGTAAGAGGTTTGCCTCTTGAGTTCATCTTGATGTAAAGTTCGTCGGTTGCTCCCAGTTGTTTTATTGATAGGAAGTAGAATGAAACGCAACCCTCTTCGAGTCTTTGCCACAGTCCGTCGGTCTTATTGAACTTGCGATGTATGTCGTCAAGCATGTTAAGCATTGCGCCGATGGTTGGGTCGTTTTGCCAGTCGCGTGGCATCCAGTTCTGGTCGGTGATGTCGTGAGACAGCACGTCTGTATTGAAATTGGGTGTGTATGTATTAGCGACCAACTGTTTGCAGAACTCTCTTGCGCTGTATCTTGTGGCGTAGGAGAATTTGGAGAGGAAACCGAGTCTTTCCTCTTCTACGCATTCATGTCTTGCTATGTACCAATGCAGAAGGAACAGCGTTGTAAGGCGTTGCTGACCGTCCAATGGTATGAGTGTTTTCTTATCGTTTATCTCGCCGTACACGAAGTCGAGAGTTATAGGTTTGGGGGTTGTCAGAGCTGTGTATAGTGCGTCGAGAAATCTTGCACGTATGCGATTCACCTCAGGCTGGTTTCTGCCTTGTGCATAATCGCGCTGTATTATTGGCACTTCTATATTGTTCAGCGGAAGATATTGGCTTTCTTCTTCGTTGTCAGTAGCCTTAAATAGGTCTATGAGGGTGTATTTCCTTGAATTGATCATATCCGTTTCTATTCAAATTCAATTAGTTGATAGTATGGTTGCAGCGTCTCTTTGATAGCCTTGAGGTAGGCATCTCTATCGTTCTTTCCCCAGAAATGCACCTGGGTGTCCGACGATTTTGTATAATACTTCAAGAACACCATCTTTGTACAATAAGGTATGAACGCCCCCTGCTTGTCCATTTCGATGATTATGTTGCGCTTCACGTCAAATGTAGAGTTGTTCAGACTCGCGTTGTCTTGGCATGTAAGCAGAGCCATGTTTGAGAGCGTGTGGATATACTCAGTGCCGGTACTTTCCGACAGTTCGTTCACAACCTGTCGGAAGATGTCGTCGAAGCTGTTTCTTCCAAGTTTTTCGGTCTTGACTACTTGTTCTATTGTGTTGATGAGTTCGTTCTGCGTCTCTCCCTTGTATATGTCTTTCAGTGAAGCCAGATGGCTCTTCAGCCATTCAATCTGTACAGCGACCGTGTTTAGACCTTCCGAATTCTGCGCATGTATGTGCTCCAGACTCCATTCTGCCGAGTTGTATTTGCTGAAAGGAAAACGCTGATAGGCGTTGCATTTCAGAATAGATTGCACGTTGAACAGCAGCAGCAGTCGGCTGATACGGTTGTAGTCCTTCGTGTAGTCGAGCTCCCAGTATTCGTCTCTGTTCTTCGTGTTCCAGCTTACCGACTCGGCTATGAGTAGGTCCAGAGAGTTCTTGAATTCGCTTTTCTTTTTGCCTTTTGCTTCCTTGAATATGTCAGCCATGGTCTTGTGACCGGAAGCGATAAGGTAACCTATTTTGTGATAATACTCGTTGTCAGTATACCATTCTTTTATTTGCAGATAGCTATTTATCACTTCCTGCCATATTACGTTCTTGTCGGAGCGTTCGAGTCGCTCCTCCATCTTGAAGAAGGTGAAGTAGGTATCGCGTTCCGAGTCCGACTTTTCGAACATCATGTCGAACAGCAGTTCTATTCTTGTAGGGTAAGCTTTCGGACTCTTGCGTGTAATGAACGACCAGAATTCGTTGTTGTCTGAACGCAGCTGTTTCTCTATATTGTCCCATTGTATTGACATTTCGTACTGTCGGCGCTTGGCTTCCTCTTCTTCCGTGCTTGTCAGGAGCAAGGCTCTGATGAGTTCGGCATTTGTTAGCTGTATCTTTCCGATGTTCAGACGTGTGAAAAGAGCTATCGGGTCAGCATCATCTCCTACTTCATACCATATCACCTTGACATACCCATCAATGTACTGGTGGAGATTGAAAAGCGCAATCGATTGTTTGTTAGGTTCATCGTGGAAGGTCTCCTCCAACCATTCTTTGATGGTTTGATGGGCATTGTAGATATGGAAAAAATCTATGTTTGTTTGAGCTGTAGATTCATCCATATTGTTGAGAAAAACCTGTGTGTTCATTCTCGTTTCGTATGTGAGGCTGAAGTTCAGTTGCACAAACGGGAAGAACTGTCTGATATAGTTCAGAAGAATATATATAGTGGTCAGTCGCTGCTGCCCGTCTATCAGGTCGTATTCTCCTTCTCCCTTTCTCAGCACCACAATAGGTTGCAGGCAGTAGTCTTTCTTTGTGCTGTCGTTGGCCTTCTGATACAAGTCGTTCAGAAGCGTTTTTACCTGCAGTTTGCCCCATCTGTATCCACGTTGGTAGGCGGGTATGTTGAATACACCTTTAATGTCGCCTATAGGTTTGGCTTCCAGTATAACGTTCTTTTTCATTTGTTGATGTTTTTTTCGGTAGGCTTTATGTTTTGATTGAACAATTACAAAATTACTAAAAAATAAACAGATAACAATCTTAAAAGTTCGTGTTTTTATCTCCCATCTGCCAGTTTTGGGGCTTTTGCGCCCCTAACTTGTTGATACAGAGTAATAGGATAGGCTGGTAGATTCTCCGCAAACGGGGCGAATCTCCCAGCCTATCTCCCAGCCGAAGCCGCTTATTTTCCAGCTGATTTGTCGTTATGCCGATTTGTTTATAAAAAACTCTATAGCTGCAAGCAAAGTGTCCAAATCGTTTTTCACGACATCAAGCACCATTTCGCCATCAATATCGAAATAGCCGTGAGCGATATGGTTGCGGATGCCAATGACATCTTTCCACGGAATTTCTGGGCGTTTAATCAGCAATTTGCCCTCTGTAGCTTTGTCAACCTGTTTTATGCCCTCTCCGATAGCCTCAATCAGCATACAGCTGGCAGCAAGATTCTTCATGCCGTCAGGTGAACAATAATAATCGTCAGAACAATGAATGCCTTTATTCCAGTCTTTTAGCTGAAATATAGCCTCTCGTATTTGTATTAATAAACCGCGCGTTCTACTGGATAACGTAAATTCCATCTTTGTTTATTTCTTCAAGTAAATACGGATTTATATGCTTGTGCATTCTGATAACGTCTACAGAGCATTGCAGCAGATTCTCCAGAAAACGCTTCAGTCGAACTACCAAGAAGGCTTTGGGTTCCATGTCTACACACACGTCCACATCGCTACCTTCCTTGTGTTCATTCCGAGATACAGAACCGAAGATGCGCAACGATCTTATGCCGAACATTGTTTTCAGTTCTTCGGCATGCGAACCGATTAACGATATGTACTCTTGAGTTGTTTTCATATTAAAACGTTTAGATGTTACAAAAATAGGTATTTTCTGCGAAATGGCAAAGGAAACTGAAAAAATCCGATGGCTAAGACATATATAAAGTTGTTTAATTCTTGAGCCTGTTCGCTCTTCTTCTCAAAAAATACCTACCTTTGCAACTATGATAACAAAACAACCGATTATACTTCTCAACTTTACGGGCGTGTACGACTACGAGGCGTTTGCTTCGAGCCCCTACATCACGCACGTCGACTGCCGCGACATCTGCGGTGTCGACTGCTATTGCGACGAGGAGGCGAGGGCGGAGCTGCGCCGCCGACTGGCGCCTTATCCTGCCAAGGCGCTGCACTTCATCGATTCGGGCGATTTCCATTATCTCACGGAGTATTGGGTGTCGCGTCTCTGCGAGCCGTTCTCGTTGATAGTGTTCGACCACCATCCCGATATGCAGCAGCCGCAGTGGGAGGGTGTCGTGTCTTGCGGCGGATGGGTGGCGGACGTGCTTCGCAACAACCCGTTCGTGCGCAACATCATCGTCGTCGGTGCGTCCGACGAACTGATAGCGCAGATTCCCGATGCGCTTAGAGAGAAGGTCGTGTTCTACAGTCAGTCGGAGATCGACCACCATCGTGCGTGGCCTTCCAAGGCTGGCTGTCTGATTCACGAGCCGGTGTATATCTCCATCGACAAGGACGTGCTCAGAAAGCAGGATGCCGTTACCGACTGGAGCAACGGCGATATGACTCTCTTGCAGCTGCAGGCGGTGCTGCGCATCATCTACGCTCACGAGCAAGTGATTGGTGTAGACATCACGGGCGAGTGCTCCGCCTCTCTCGACTATCTCTCCGAACTGAAGAGCGCTGCTGTAGACAACCGCGCCAACGAGGAGCTGATGCGGATGATTTGCCAGCACGACTGCGGATAGAAAAACGCTGCGTTTGGGGGGCGGAAAGTGATATTGGTATCAATAAAAACACTATAATTCAGAGTCTTCTCGTTATGCATAGATTCAAGAACTCTTTCCTTGAGTGGCTTGTCTACTCGCTTATCTTCTTCTTCCTGTACGATATCATCTGGATATTGGTAGACCTGCCCGACTTCCTACAGTCGGTAAACGGACTGTATCCTGAGTTGCTTGTCGACTTTGCACTCTGCGGTTTGTTCTCGCTTTCGAGTTTGTATCTCAACCGATGGCTGTTCAGACAGCGGCGCTTTTGGCGCGAAGGGCAGACCCACCGTGTGTTCGTGCAGAACGGACTGGTGGTGTTGGGCTTCAATCTGCTTATTGCTGGTGGCTGCGAACTGCTGCTGAGCCTTGTAGCACCTAAGCTTATGATGCAGGATATATGGGGAACGTCTTTTCTATTCGGACTGATAGCGAGTCTTGTAGCACTCATCCACCTTTCGATGCACTTTTCCAACATGATTGTTCTGAAAGGCAAGGAGAACCTCGCCTTACAGAAGCGATACCTTATGATGCAGTTGGACCCACATTTCGTGTTCAACAGTCTTAGTTCGCTTGCCGGAATGATAGGGGAGGACCCGAAGATGGCTGAGGACTATGTCGTGAAACTCTCACATATCTACCGCTACATACTTCAGCATATCGACAAGGAGTATATAACACTTGCCGACGGCACCGACTTCATCAAGTCGTACATCGGTCTGCTCAACATGCGCTACGACAACGCCATCGTCTTGCACGCCGACGATTTGCACGGCGACCGCGACGAATGTATCCTCTCGCTGAGTCTGCAGCTTATCATCGAGAATGCCGTGAAGCATAACTGCCCGCAGAGCGGCACCGAGCTTCATGTGTCTCTTGGTCGCCAGGGCGACATGCTCGTCATAAAGAACAACCGCATATACACCAACCAGACCAACGACCAGAGCATAGAGTCATACGGTATAGGCATTAGCAACTTGAAGCAACGCTATCGACTGGAGGGTGAAGCAGAACCGGAGTTCATAACCCATAAAGATTCATTTGAAGTGCGACTGCCAATCATAAAACGAAAACAATAGAAGAACGATGCAAAAGGTTTTGATTATAGAAGACGACCATTTCAGCGCAAGACGTCTGAAAAGGCTCATTATGGATATTGACGACACGATAGACGTGCATGGACCGCTGAAAAGTGTGGCGGAGGTCGCAGAGGAGCTTGCCGCCAACAACGACTATGACCTTATCTTTTCCGACATCCGACTTGCTGACGGTGACGTGTTTGAAGCGTTCCGCAAGGTGATGCCACAGTCGTTCGTGGTCTTCACCACGGCTTATGACGAATACGCAATGGAGGCGATAAAGAACAACGGACTCGACTATCTGATGAAGCCGATTGACGCTGACGAGCTGCGTGCCGCAATCGGCAAACTGCGGCTTAATCGCAATGCACAACAGTCTGCCGTAGTGAGTCCTCTGCACGACGTGCTTAACGACACACGCCAATACCGCGAGCGTTTCCTAATCACGAAAGGCGACGAGCTTTGCATGCTCTGTGTCGACGACATAAGCTACATCAATATGCGCGACAACCGAATCACGGCGTTTACTGTCGACGGCACATCCTATCCGCTGCCCATGAGCATGAACGACCTGGAGCAGGCTTTAGACCCTGCTCGTTTCTTCCGTCTCAATCGACAGTATATCGCCAACATTAAGGGCATCAGGAAAATCAGCTTTTACTTCGGTTCTAAACTGATGGTGAAGCTTAAAGGCTGCGAGGATGACAATATCGTAATAAGCAAGGAGAAAGCGACATTGTTTAAAAAATGGTTGGAGAAATAATGAAAAAGCGTGTATTCATGATGCATATTTCCGCATCGTGAATACACGCTTTTTTATTAATCTCGTTTAGAATGACCAACCGAAGCCTATGTACGGGTAGAAAGCAGTCTTGCTGAGTCCGTACTTGTCGCCAAAGTTGAACGACGGCGAAACGCCTACACGGAACATGAATCCGTTGGGGCGCTGATAGCGGTAGCCTATGTCGCCGAAGAAGAAATAACCGAATTGAGTTCTTGATGAAGTGTAAAAATAAGTTTTAGGAGAAGTTTCGTCTGTATTCTCCCCACCTGGATACCACCATGTATCTTCGACGTATCCTATTGTTTCCTTTACTTGATATACACCAAGACTCGCACCGAAGCCCAGCTCCAGTTTGCTGTTCTTCTTTCCGAGCAGATAGTTTAGCTCCAACGGAACACCAACGCCATTGATTTTCTGGTCGAACAAACCTGAAGTGTTGCCATAGCCATAGCCAATGCCCACACGGTAGCCTAAGCCCGAGTTGCCCTTGAAACGGCTGTCATAGTTGATGCCCACAATATTTTGGGCACCAAGTAATTCTACAGACAGATTGCGTGTCTTCTGCTGTGCCATTACTGCCGAAAAACAGCATAATGCAAATAGTGATAATACAATCTTTCTCATGTGTTGTTATGATTAAATTATGTCCAAGGACAAGTTGCCTGAGAACTTATTATTATGCTGCAAAAGTACGATTGTTTTTATTTGCACACAATTGTTTCTTATGCGAAACGGCAAAAATGCGGTGCGAAGCGGCGATATCTGTGTGTTGCGTGGAAATGCGAGCTATCTCCGCAGCGCCGCATACGCCACGATGCACGCCGTGGTGAGCAGTTCGGAGAGGGCGAGCGCAAGCCAGATGCCGCTGTCGCCGAGCATCTTCGGCAGCAGTATGAAACTGGGCACGAGGAACACAGCACCGCGCAGCAGCGCGAACATCATTGCCGGGCGCACGCGCTCAACGCTCTGGAAGTAGCCGATGCACATGAGGTTGACGATGAAGAACACGAAGGCGACAGCCATCAGCGGGAGACCCTTGACGGCGAGCGGGAAGGCAGCCTCGCCGGTGCTCACGAAGAGTTCCGTGAGCTGGTAGGGGAACAGCACGAAGGCTGCGCTCACGGCTCCGCCGCACAGCACGGCGGTGAGCAGCGCCACCTTCAGCGTGGAGCGCACGCGGTGACCGTTGCCGATGCCGTAGTTGTAGCTGATGATGGGCTGCGCCGACTGCGCCACGGCGTTGCCTATCATGTAGACGAACGGCGTGTAGTAGCACGCTATGCCGAACGCGCCCACGCCCGGGTCGCCCATATAGGTTATGAATACGTAGTTGCCCACGAGCGTGAGCACCGCCATTGTGCCCTCGCCCATGAGAGCCGATATGCCGATGGTGCATTGATAGCCGATGTTGCGCATGGAGTAGAGTAGCGATCGGCGGCTCCACTTCAGGCGTATCGGGCGCAGCTGTCGCGCGGCGAACAGTATGTACCACGCTGCAATCAGTCCGCCTATCATCATGCTCAGTGTTGAGGCTACGGCAGCACCAGCAAGTCCCCAGCCGAGGTGTACTATCATCAGCCAGTCGAGCACGATATTGGCTACAGCCGCAATCACGTTGCACCACATGGCGAGACGCGGATTGCCGTCCAATCGTATCACGAACAGCAGCAGGGCGCACCACACGCCGAACAGCTCGCCCGGCATGAAGCCCAGCATATACTCGCGCACCAGAGGCAGCAGCGCCTCCGACGAGCCGAGCAGTCTGCCCGTGGCAGAAGGGAAGAGCATCACCGGAATGATCATCGCTAAGATGACAATCGAGGTGAATATCCACGCCTGCATCACGTTGATGCGCGCTGCCTTCAGCTTCTTCTCAGCCATGTGTATCGATGCCACCACCGAGCAGCCGGCGCCCATCATCAGTCCGAGACCCGTAGCCAGCATCATTATGGGCACGCAGATATTGATGGCGCCAATGCCGTCGGCTCCCACGGCGTGTCCGACGAAGATGCCGTCGATGGCGCACATGGCGGAGATGCTGATCATTCCGAACAATGTTGGCAGGAAATAGCGACCGAACAGGCGAGGTATGCTCAGCGTGCTGAGGTCAATAGCGTCTTTGGTAAGGTGTTCTGACATAATTTAAAAGTAAAATGGTAAAAAGGACTTTTATTTTTTAATTATGCTCGGCGCTTGCCTTTATGCGTAAGCTGTACTTGCCGTGCTTGTCGAACACGAGCCAGTAGAGTATAGGCAGAACGGTGGCGATGAGCACCATTGAGATGAGCGTGCCGAAGAAGATGACAGCGCCCATCGGCGACCATAGCGTGTTGTTCTCGAGCATCATCGGCAGCACTCCTACAGAAGCCGCAGCCGAAGTGAGGAAGATTGGGCGCATGCGGCGTTCGCCTGCCTGGAAAGCAGCATCGCGCACGGAGAGTCCTTTCTCGCGTCGCAGTTCTTCGGCATAGTCGAGCATGATGATGCCGTTGCGCACAAGGATGCCCATCAGACTCACTACGCCGAGCACGCACGTAAGGCTCACGTCATAGCCCGTTATGCACAGGCCGACGGCTGCACCGAATATGCAGAGCGACATTGAGGAAAGGTTCACCAGCGCCAGGCTGATGCGCTTGAAGTGGAAGAGCAGGATGAAGAAGATGACAAGCACGGCTATCATCACGCCCGACATCACCTGCGGCAATGTCTCGGCGTCTTTCTCCACCATTCCGCCCATCTCCCAAGTGAGAGTGGGGCAGCGCTTCTGCAGCTCGTCCTCAAGCTCAGCCGACAATTTGTCGGCATTGTATCCGCGCATCGGCTCGCCGATGATAGAGATAGTGCGTACGCCGTTGCGACGCACTATGCTTCCGTCCTGCCAGTCGGGCGCAATCTTTGCCAGTTGGCGAAGCGGAACGCTCGCTGTGCCGCCCATTACGGGTATGTACTCGTTGTTAAGGTCGCTGTCGTTCTCCGACTTCAGCACCATCTTCACCGGATAGTCGCCCTCCCAGAGCGTAGACATCGGCAGACCGTCGCCGAAGTGTATGGCAAGATTGGCTGAAAGGATAGTCTTGTTCACGCCCAGTCGGTTTGCCTCGGTCTCGTCGGGCGTTATCCTTACGCAAGGCAGCGGAGCCTCGTAGTTGGTGCGCACAAGATGTATGCCCTCGATGCTGCGCATGCACGCCTCCACCTTCTTTGCCTCCTGCTTCAGACGTCCTATACTGTCGCCGCTCACCCTTATCTCGATGGGGTAGGTGGCAGAGTTGTAGTCCATCTGCTTGAAGCGTACGTAGCAGTCGGGGAAATAGTCGGAGTATCTGTCGGCATACTTGTCGAGCACTTTCTCCGTAGCGTCGTTATTTGCGGTGTTCACGATGAACTGTGCGAAGTTCGGTCCGCCTATCTGCGGCGCGTAAGTGGTGTGGAAGCGTGGCGATCCCTGCCCGATGAACGTAGTCACAGACGTTACGAGCGGGTCGCGCTGCAGTATCTGCGCCATAGAGTCGGCCACTTCCGCCGTGCGCTTCGCCGTCGTGCCGTTAGGCAGATAGAACTCTACGGCAAACTGGTTGCGCTCGGCTACCGGCATCATTCGCTGCGGCTGCTTTACGAAGAGCACAGCGCCTGCGGCTACCAGCGCCCCACCCGTAGCAAGCGTGGCGCACGGATGTGCGAAGCAGCGATTGAGCAGCCATGTGTAGCCCGTCTGCAGATAGTCGAGAGGCTTCTTGCGCGCGTCGGGCTTGGGATTGGTGTCGATGCCCTTATGTATCAATGTATACTGCAGGTAAGGCGTGAGCACTATCGACACCGTGAGCGAGATGCTGAGGATGATGAACATAGCCCAGGGGAACGACTTCACGAAGTCGCCCATATCGCCGTGCATGGTTATGAGGAAGGGGAAGAAGGTGAGCGATATGCTCAGCGTGGCAGAAAGCACCGACATGAAGAATTCGCGGGGGGCAGCGATGGCTGCATGCCAGCGCGACATGCCGTGCCCCAGTTTCTCCATGTAGTTGTCGATGATGACTACCGAGTCGTCCACCACCATGCCGAGCGTCACGATGAGTGCGGCGAGCGTCACCGTGTTCAGTTCCATGCCGAAGAGATAGAACACGCCTACGGAAGAGAAGATAGTGATAGGAATGCTCAGCGCCGACACCTCAGCAACGCGGCGCGGCATGAGCAACACTACCACCACAATCACCGAGACAACCGAGATGAGCAGCTCGCGCAGGAAGTTGAGCACCGACTCGCTCACCACCCGGCTCTGGTCGGTGATGGTAGTGATGCGCACATCGTCGGGCAGCGTCTGCTCGAACTCGGCAAGTGTCTTGCGAACGTCGTTGCCCATCTTCACGATGTCGTTGCCCGGTCGCATCTCTATCGACAGCAGCACACATTTGTTGCCGTTGCTTTCTATGTATTTGTCCTGCTTCGGATATTCTCGCGTGATGCGTGCTATGTCTTTCAGTCGCACGATGTTGCCTTTGGCGTCCGAGTATACAATCTGTTCAGCCACATCGCGCTCGTTGTTGTACGAGTCGTCTACGTGTATAGGCATGTTCAGGCTGCCCGTATCTATACTTCCGCTCACGGCGGTGAAGCCCTGCAGCGCCAGGTCGTTCAGAATCTTGAACGGACCGGTGCCGTACTTGGCCAGCTTGTTCTGGTCGAGATATATGCTTATCTGCTCGTTCTGCAAGCCGTACGTGCGCAGGTTCGATATCGCGTCTATACGCCGCAGGCGGTCCTTCAGGTTGTCTATGTACGTGTTCAGTTCGCGATATGTCTTCTGCTTGCTCTCCATCGTGATGAGCAGGGCTGAGGTGTCGGCTATGTCGTCTACGGCTTGCAGCGCCAGCACGCCTGCCGGCAGCTGGGCCTTGAACGCCTGCAGGCCGTGCTTGAACTTGCTCCAGAAGGCGTCGCGGTCTTCCACGTTGTCGTTCAGCTCGATGAACACTATCAGCATGCCGTCCTTGCTCTGCGTGTACGTCTTCTTCTTGTTCACCTCCTTGTAGCCGAAGATGAAGTTCTCGAGCGGTTTAGCCACCCGCTCTTCCACTTCCGACGACGTGGCTCCGGGGTAGACTGCCACACATGCGCCCTGGCGCACCGTGAACTGCGGCATCTCCTCCTTCGGCATTACGGCGAGTCCGGTCATGCCCAACACGACGAGCATGCCGACAAGCAGCAGCACGATGTTGTGGTTGCACATAGCCGACTCGATGAACGAGCGCTTTATCACGCGGTTAGGTTTCCTTGTCAAGCGTCGCTTTATATGAAAGCGTAGGGCCGACTCCTGTTTGCTTGTTTCCATGTGTCTCCTCCCTTCGCTTTATCTTTCAACGTTCTTGCCGGCGCATACCCTCATGCCTTCCGACACCTTCTGCTGTCCGCCGACAATCACCTCGTCGCCCGCGCCGAGGCCTGAAAGAACAATTATGTCGTTGTTGCAGAAGCCGCCAACCTCAACGTGTTGCTGGTGGGCTTTGCCCTTTACGATGGTCCATACAAAGCGTGTGTTGTCTGTATCGAGCTCAATGCATCGTGCCGGAACCACGATCTGTGCCGGTTCCGAATTGCGGGTTGCCACCTGCGCATTGCACACCATGCCCGGCAGCAGACGTCTGCCCGTGTTCTCTATGCCCACCTTCACGTCGTACGTGTGCGAGATAGGATTGGCGTCGATGCCCTTTTCGCTTATCGTGCCCCAGAACACGGCGTCGCCCAATGCGGCTACGCTCACACGCACCTTGTCGCCTATGTGCAGATGCGATATCTCTGCTTCCGGCACCGACAGCTTAGCGTTCACAGCCTTCACGTCGGCTATCTTCAGAACCGGCTGCCCCGGCAGCACGTACGTGCCCATGTCGGCTTGCTTCGAGGCTACCACCCCGTTGAAGGGTGCCCTGATGCTGGTGTGCGTGAGCTGTTGGCGAGCTATGGCTTCGGCGGCTTTCGCCTGCTCCAGCTTGCTCTCTATCTCCACCCATTTGATGTCGGATATGGTGCCCGCCTTGTGCAGCGGCTGGAAACGACGGTAGGCGTCCTGCGCCTGCTTCAGCGTGCTCAGCGCTCCGCGATGCGTCTCGTTGAGCGTAGTGGGGTTGACGGTGGCGAGCACCTGTCCCTTGCTCACTCTGTCGCCTTCGTCCACGCGTATGCTCGTGATGTTGCCGCCCAGTTCGAAACTAAGCGTCGAACCCGTCTTCTCTTCTATAGTGCCTACGTAGTCTTTTGTCTTGCCGCTGGCGTTGGAGCCTCCTACGGTGAGGGTCTCCACCTTTACGGCGGCTTTACGCGTCCGCTTCTTTTGTTCGGAGCAGCTCGTCAGCACCGAGCAGCCAACGAGCAACGCCACGAACCATCCTATTAAACAATCAGTTCTTCTCATAATATATTTTTGATAATCTGTTGTAAAACTACAATTTTCAACATGCACAACAAAAAAAAGCGCTCGCTTTCTTACCGCCGTTAACCTTATTTAATCAATCTATTCAGAACTAAAGGCTATCTGCTCTCCCGCTTTTTATCCCTTTTATAAAACTTCTGTAACTTCTTTGACACACCATACCCTTACCTTTGCACCCGAAATTTTACACATAGTTAACTAAATAAGCAAAAGAATGAAAAAGAAAGTAGTGAGAGAAAGCTGCGGCAGAAGAATGGCTGTGTGGTCATTGGCTGCGATGATGTTGTTGGGTAGCATGGGTATGCAGGCTCAAGGCAAAGTCGGCGTGTCGGCGTGCTGCAAGGCGAAGGTGGCAACGGCTGCCGTAGCGCAACCGGTTGCTGACGACGTGCGTGCCGAGTGGCAGCAGCTGAAGGGCGACGTGACGCTTTATATGACCAACGACATGGGACGCAACGGCTATTACGACCAGAAGCCGATAGCCGAACTGATGGGCGAAATGGCGGGAGTGGTTGACCCTGAGTGTGTGTTTGCTGCGGGCGACATTCATCATTTCAATGGTGTTGCGTCGCTGCAGGACCCGCTTTGGATGACCAACTACGAGCTCATCTACTCTCATCCCGACCTCATGCTCGATTGGTTCCCAGTTTGCGGCAACCACGAGTATCGCGGCAATACGCAGGCTTTCATGGACTACGGCAAGGTGAGCCGCCGATGGATGATGCCTGCCAGGTATTATACTAAGGTGTTCAAGCACGGCAACACTTCCGTGCGCGTTGTGATGCTCGACACAACACCGCTCATCGACTCCTACCGTAAGAATTCGAGCGTCTATCCCGACGCCTGCAAGCAGGACGCTGAGGCGCAGCTGGCGTGGCTCGACGAGACGCTGCGCAACGCCAAGGAAGACTGGGTGGTTGTGATGGGCCATCACCCGATATATGCCGACACCAACAAGAAGGAGAGCGAGCGTCTCGACATGCAGAAGCGTCTGCTGCCCGTGCTTCACAAATATAACAACGTGGCTATATACGCCTGCGGACACATCCACAACTTCCAGCACATACAGAAGAATGGTGACAATATCGACTACGTAGTCAACTCGTCGTCGTCGTTGGCGCGTCCCGTGAAGCCTATCGACGGCACGGTGTTCTGCAGCTCTGCCGACGGCTTCTCTGTGTTCACCGTAGACAAGAAGCAGCTGAAGATGTCGATGATAGACAAGGACGGAAAGATTATTCACACGATAACAAAGTCGAAATAGCATGAAGAGATTCTTATTCACAGCTGCACTCCTCACGGCTGCTACCTCTGCCATAACAGCGCACACGCTCGACGGCATCGTCAAGGACCACAAGACCGGCGAGCCGCTTATCGGCACCGTTATCAGAGTGAAGGAGCTGCCAAGCGTCAGCACCACAACCGGTCTCGACGGCACCTTCACGCTGCGCGAGCTGCCCGACCGCGGCCGCTACACGCTCGTTGTCTCGTACATGGCGTACAAGACAAGAGAGATGGTGGTCGACGTGGCGAAAGACTATGACAAAGGCTCGGAGAAAGGCAAGGACGGACAACTCATTATCGCCTTGGACGAAGACTTGCAGCAGTTGGGCGAGGTGGTTGTAACCGGACGCCGCGAGTATCGCTCCGACCGCAGCGCCGTCGAGACGGTGAAGAATGCGGCGGGCGTGCTCAACGTGATGAGCCAGCAGAGCATACAGCTCTCGCCCGACGTGAATGTGGCGAGCGTACTTCAGCGCGTGTCGGGCGTGACCATGGAGCGCGACGCTTCGGGCGAGGCTTCGTACGCCATACTCCGAGGCATGGACAAGCGCTACAACTATACGCTCGTGAACGGTGTGAAGATACCGAGTCCCGACGACAAGAACCGCTACGTTCCGCTCAACATCTTCCCGTCCGACCTGATGGACCGCCTCGTGGTTTCGAAGTCGCTTACTGCCGACATGGAGGGCGACGCCGCAGGTGGAGTGGTCGACATGGTGATGAAGGATGCGCCCGCACGCTTCCAGTTGCAGGCTAATGCCGCCGTAGGCATGAGCGACTACTTCTGGAGCGGCGCAAGCGACTATCTCACGACCAACCGCTCCGACTATACTCACCGTTCGCCCTACGAGGCGTTCGGCTCAGACTATAAGGCTTCGGCTTCCGATTTCAGAAACGGACCGGTGCAGCTGAAGAGCCATGCTACGCCGGCGCCCAACTTCATCGGCGGTCTCAGCGTTGGCGATCGTTTCTGGAACAACCGTATCGGCGTGATGCTTGCCGGAAGCGTGCAGAACACGTTCCGCGGCACGGAGCGCACGTACAACTCGGTGAAGATGGCGTCGGGCGAACAGGCTATGTATATCTCCAACCTCCACCACCGCTACTACAGCATACACGACTTCACGGCGGGTCTGCACGCAAAGCTCGACCTCTCGCTCGCTAACCACAAGATAGAATGGTACAACATGTACGTGCGCACCAACTCGAAGGGCGTGCGCTACAACAACGGCGTGAACACCGAGTATATCAGTGCCGACTCGTACACGCAGGACGACGAGCTGCGCTCTATGTCTGCCACGCAGAGCATCTTTGCCACCAACCTCAAGGGCGTGCACCATCTCACCGACCGCTTCACGGTCGACTGGTCGGGCGTGTTCTCGCAGGCAAGAGCCGAAGACCCCGACCGTACCTACGTGACGCTTACCAACACCGTTGGTCGTAGCGCCGACGCCGAGGGCGACGCTGTGTCGGGTTCTATATGGAGCCACAACAAGAACATCCTGAAGACGCTGCCGAAGAATGCCGAACGCCGCTTCCAGCACAACAAGGATACCGACTGGGCGGGCTATATCAACCTCGCTTACGACACACGCTTCGCCGACAAGCTCGACGCTTTGTGGAAGGTTGGCGCGCAGTATCGCCGCAAGGAGCGCAGCAACCGCTACTACTCGTACGTCTTCAACCCAGCTGACATATCGCAGCAGCTCGACGGCAACGGATACGAGCAGTTCGCCAACGTCGATTGGGTATGCAAGACGCCTTACTCGCAGGCGTCTCAGCTCAACTACGACTCGAAGGAGCACATCGGCGGAGTCTACGCTATGGCTACGCTGAGCAGCGCTCTCGGAGAGCTGAACGTGGGCTTACGCGCCGAACATACCAACCAGATATACACCATGCTGCAGCACTTCCGCAACATGGGGCAGGTGGGCGAGCAGAGCTACTGGGACTATCTGCCGTCGGCTTCAGTGAAGTGGACACCGACAAAGAAGATGAACGTGCGCCTCTCTTACTACCGTTCTATCAACCGACCTGGATTCTACGAGATTGTACCCTACCAGATACAGGGCGAGGAGTATCAGGAGAAGGGAAACCCCGAGCTGAAGCGCGCCCGCATCGACAATATCTCGCAGGCGTCTTCTACAAGTATCTGAAGAACCCGATAGAACAGGTGTTCGTTACGTCGGACGGCAAAATCGGCACCGGAACAGACGCCTACTACATGCCAGCCAACCTGGGCAACGCGAAGAACATGGGCTTCGAGATTGACGTTATAAAGTACATACGCCACTTTGGTGTGAAGGCAAACTATACCTACACCCACTCGGAGATCACCACTTCGAAGCGCCAGTACAAGGAAGGCAGCGCAGAGTATAAGACGGGCGTAACGCAGACTCGTCCGCTCGTGAACCAGGCGCCGCACACAGCCAATCTCTCACTGCTCTACAAGGACACCGAACATGGCTGGAACGCACAGCTTGCAGCCTCGTTCACCGGCACGAAACTCGCACTTGTGTCGCCGTTCAAGGACGCCGACCAGTGGGACAAGGCGATGTTCGGACTCGACTTCAGCGCAGAGAAGAAGTTCCACAACGGCATCTCGCTCTTCTTCAAGGCCAACAACCTGCTCGACGCAAAGCGCGAGCGATACCTCAAGACCGTCAACCAGAGCAACCTCGAGTATGAAGGACAGAAGAGCGACAAGACCATCGTTGGCACATACCGTTACGGCAGAACTTTCCTGCTCGGCGTGCGCTACAAGCTCTGATTCGCGTCATCTCACCACAACATCTCACCATAACACCTCATATCTCAACACCTCACCATAACAACATCATACAATGAAGAAGATAAACACAATGGCCGGTATGCTGCTCGCTGCAGCAACGGCAATGTTCTCAGCGTCTTGCGAGAACGACAACATCAATCCGTACGATTATGCAGGCAACAACGGCAACGCCAACCAAGGTTCTACAAACGTCATAAAGACCGCCGTGGCGGAGTATCCTGTAGGCTCGCTCGTGTGGTCGAACGACACCACGCTGAGCGAGAGCGTAGAGATACCCGTCGGCACATCGCTCTATATAGAGCCGGGCGTGACGGTGACGTGCAAGGCTGACGTGCAGGTGCCGGTAGAAGTAGTGGTTTTGGGCAATCTCTACTGTCTCGGAACAGCCGAGAAGCCCGTCACCTTCACCTCAGACCGCAAGAAGCCCGAAGCCTGGGGCGGCATCATCTGCGGCTACAACTCGGAGGAAGTGGTGCTCAACCATGTAGACATAGCCTACGCCGGCGCTACACCTACCGAGTCATCGGCATCGTTCCAGAACAAGCTCTTCAAGACCACCATCGACGGCGGCGTACCAGCCTTCCACTTCTGCAACGTCAACGGCAAGTTTGTCATCGCCAGCAGCTTCTTCCACGACAACTACAACGACCAGACCTACTTCACGGGCGGCAACGGCGTGATCGCGGGCAACATCTTCGCCGATTCGGGTAACGCTGCCGACGGCGGCGAGGCTATCAACGTGAAGGCGGGCTGCAAGCTCGACGTAGCCAACAACGTAATATACAACGCCTGCACCAACGCCTTCAAGCTCTCCAACGCCGGCAACAGCGAGGTGGTGCCGCTCACCGATATGACCGTCTACAACAACACCATCGTCAACTGCGGTTGGCGCCGCTCCAAGAACAAGAAGGGCGGTTCGGTATGGGTGGAGAAGGCTGCGCGACCGGTGTTCGTGAACAACCTCTGCTACGACTCGCGTTTCGGTCTGAAGCAGCCCAAGCAGGACGGCGCCGACATGGAGCACAGCCGTCTCACGCCCAACTACTACTACGCTTCTACCGCTACCGGCGTGGAGCAGATGGCAAAGGGCGCTTCGCTCGGCATCTGGTTCGACACAGACATAAAGAGCGCCACAGCAGGCCAGTTCGATCCGCTCTTCAAGCTCTTCAAGCAGAACGCCGGCATGGACATCAACTGCGAGGTCGACGACCCCGACAAGGGCGCTCCGCTTGCTTTCGATAAGGCGTGGAACTTCGACCTGCAGCAGGGCAGCCCCGCTCTCTCGGGCGGTGTGACCGACTTTGCGCGCATCTTCCCGAACGGCATCCCGTTCTTCGGCATGAAGAAGGTGAACTTCCTCGACAGCGCCAACGACCAGAACTACTACTTTTCGGCACCACTGCCGCAGCCACGCTTCGGAGCGTGGCTGTAAAGCCGATTATTACTGTCCGGTAAAACTAATCTTTTGTTTCTTTGCAATTCTTGTATATGTCTCAGGTTTCCACTAACTTTGCATTCCATTAACCTAAAAAGCAAGCAAGGATATGAATAATCTGATGAATATAGCGCGTAAGGCGATGGCGGTAGCGGCGTTCCTTACGCTTTCTGTTGCGGCTGACGCAGCGGAAGTAGTGTACAAGATTGTGGAATACAACAAGCAGACGGCTGAATTTAAGATGGCGGCTTGCGGAATGGTGCCGCGCAACTCGAAGGTTTACTTCGAGAACGAGTTTGGCGCAACCACCGGCAACCGCTACAACCAGATACCGCGCAACCGCGAGGCGGTGCTCTATCTCGAAGGATGGCAAGGCTGCAAGGTGCGCAGCATCACGTTCTCGATGTGCTCCAACAACAAGAGCGGACAGGTGGGCGTGGCGCTCAACGACGGCGGCACAACGCTTTACGAGTCGGCGCCGGTAGACTTCGCCAGCAGCGAGTGGTTCGGCTCGTGGGTGTCGAAAGACCTCGGTGTGTATGTCGACGTGACGAAGCAGATAGACGCTCCTGCTATCGCCACCGACGACGCAACAATTGTTGTGGCGGGCGGAAGAAGCGAGGGGTCGGTCTATCTCGACGCAATCACGATAGATTATGATGAGGATGGCGTGGAGCTTGAGTCGCCGCTCGGCTGGCAGTATGAGAAGCTCACGAAGAAGAGTACGCTCAACGCAGGCGACGAGGTGATGATATACCGCAACGGTGCGGCGGCTGCCGACTTCGACGGTATGGACGAGTCGCACTATCTCGACGCAGTTGCCGTGCCGTCAACAGCCGACGTGACGAGCCCCGATGTGCTGCGCTTCAAGCTTGACAAGTCTGCCGATGGGTCTGCTTGGACCTTCACCGACCAGTACGGTCGCAAGCTCGGCGCAACAGGCAAGCAGCAGCTTGCGTGGGACGAGGGCGCAACCGAGTGGACCGTAGACCTTGGCTACGATGGTGCGACAATAGCTCCCGCTGGCACCGAGTACGGCACGCTGCGCTACAGCACTCCCGACAACAGCTACGCACGCTTCAATCTCTACACCTCGAAGTCGCTGCCCCTGCCGTTCCTCTATCTTAAGGGCGAGCAGAAGCAGCCAGAGCAGTCACGTTCGCTCGCCTTCGCTGAGGAGGAGCAAACCGTCTCTCTCGACGCTGCACACATCGGTCTGCGCCCAACGTTGCTGCCGAAGACCACAACCGACAAGCGCCTTCACTGGAGCAGCTCCGACGAGAGTGTTGCAACCGTAGCAGGCGGCTTCGTAACGCTTCTCGGCGTGGGCGAAACAACCATAACTGCCGCGGCATACGACGGCGGAGCTGAAGCGACCATACGCCTCGTCGTGACCGAACCGACCGCCGTCAACGGCGTAACGTCTGGCACAAAGATGCAGCGCCCACGCAAGGTGCTCAGCGGCAACAAAGTCGTCATCCAGACTGAGCAGGGACGCTACGGCGTTGATGCGGCGATGTGGTGATGTGTTGAGATGTTGAGGTGTTGAGGTGGTGATGTGGTGAGGTGTTGAGATGTTGAGGTGTTGAGATTTGTAGATCTCTATTGCATAAAAAAACAGCTAAATCTTGAACAGGAAAACTAATTATTCATTGTTTTCTGGTTCAAGATTTAGCTGTTTTTTATCGAATATACTCGATAAAATGATGGTGTTTTTATCGAATATACTCGATAAAATGATGGTGTTTTTATCGAATATACTCGATAGAATGATGGTGTTATTACGTTTGTGCTTAAATTTCGTCGAATTCACAATCGTGATCTTTGAAGAAGTCGTAATAGATTCTTACGTTGGGCAGGTCTGTCCATTTGCACACAGATACGGGCGAGTTGTCCATATTATATATTTTGGCATAAGGAATAGACAAGAGGAATGGACTGTGGGTTGACATTATGAACTGACAATCGTAGAACCGTGCCATACCAATAATGAATTGCACCAATTCGAGTTGCATCTCTGCCGACAACGAATTCTCAGGCTCGTCTAATAGATACAGACCACCAGGTAGAATGGAGTCGGTAAAGTATTTAAAGCCATTTTCGCCATTTGAATAAGTTCTTTCGTCTACTCCGATGCTTCCCCTTACATATCTTGAGCCTGATTGTTTTCTCTTCTTGCAATAGTCGGTATAGGCTTTCATACTTTGTGGGTCGTCAGCGTTAAACCCACGTGGTCCTTGCCAACCGTACCGATCCATTTCGCTTTTTTCGTTAAAAATCAATTCGCGTTTGAAATTGAGGTTTTCGTTCCTCTCACGAACCTCAATGATGTAGTTAAACACGTCGTCGCTTGTTATTATCTTTGATAAGCGTTTGAGATCTTTTAGTTGTAGGGGGTCATGCACGCTTAATTCGTAATGACATTTCTCGATATATGGGTCGAAGAAATGGGTCTTGTTATAAGCGGTTTTTCTATCCAGTTTTAGTTTCTCGGCTATGATATTTAGCAGTGTGCTTTTTCCTGAACCATTGCTTCCACACAAGATTGTGATGTCAGAGAAGTCTATACGCTCAAATTGTTTGTCGGATGTGAAAAAGTTAAATGGATAGTATGAGTCGTAGCATGTACGGCGAAAGGAGTTTAAGAAGTGTTCTTCCTCGTCTCTTGGGGGCAAATTAAAGCTATTTAAGTATATCATTTTATGTTATTATTGTGTCTGTTAAAATTGGGTATTATTCGCTCCATGCACCATGCGAAGGCTTCCGCTGTACGCTCGGCTTCGGCGCCGAAGTGTCCGCCTTCGTGCCAACGCAGGGTGACGGCGGTGGGGGAGAGCTGCTTGCATAGCAGGGCGTACTCAGCACGCACGCAGTCGCCGATGCGCTTCATGCGCTGGTTGCGGCAATGCTCCTCGCGGTCGCCGAGGGAGAGGTGGACAGGTGTTGTTGTGGTGATATGTTGAGGTGTTGAGTGTTGAGTTTTGAGCGTTGGGTTTTGCGCTCGGCTTTTGCCGCTTGCCAGAGCAAGAATTGTTGCCTTTGGCGAGAGTATAGGGTGCGCAGCGGCATATTCGCCCCAACCCTTAATCCAGAGCGAAGGTGACGCGGCTGCCACGGCGGCGAAGGCGTCGGTGTTGCGCGCAGCCCAGAGAGCGAAGAGTCCGCCGAGCGAGTAGCCGCCGATGATGCAGGGCAAAGCGCCGAAGCGCTCGCGGAGCCACGGCAGCAGGGTGTGCTCTATGAAGCGGAGCGTGTCGGGAGCGTTGCTGCCCACCTCGGCGTCGCGCGACACTGCATCGTCAGCCCACGGCATGAGGGCGCGCGCCCACTCAACACAGTCGAAGAAGACCATGGCGAAGCCCTTGCCGCTCGCCTGTGCAATCAATTCTACTTCGCGCCGCACACCGTCGTTCTTCTCCTCGTGGCGCGCCGACGGCTGTATGAGCAGCACCTGCGGTTCGCTCACGACAAAGAGCTTGCAGGGCGTTTGTATGTTATGGTGTTCTGTAAGGATGGTGCTTTTGCTGGACATAATGGTTGGAGTTTTTATGGATTAGCAAAGTTAATGTTTTTGTTGGATATATGGCTGCTTTTGATGGGTAAAATTAAATGGCTTGTTGATTGGTTGGTTGGTTGGTTTGGGTGTTGATTGGTGATTGGTTGGTTGATTGGTTGATTGGTTGGTTGATTGGTTGATTGGTTGGTTGATTGGTTGGTTGATTGGTTGGTTTGGGTGGTGATTGGTTGGTTGATTGCTTGGTTGGTGCAGCGGAGACCGCTGCACCCCCTATGAGGGCAGCGGACGGAATCTGATCGGGCAGCGGACGGAATCTGATCGGGTGGCGGACGGAATCTGATCGGGTGGCGGACGGAATCTGATCGGGCGGCGGACGCGCAACGATGACAAAAGCATAGGGTGAAGAGCAACAAACTGCGCCTGTATCTGCAACAAACTACGCCTGCTTATATAATAAAATGTGGAAATGTACGTTATTAATAGACGTTAAGTACTTTTGAGGCTTAATGCAGACAACAAAACAACGAATAAAACGTACTGAAAAATGATTGATTACATAAAGGGCGAACTGGCGGAACTCACTCCGGCGCAGGCCGTTGTTGAGGCTTACGGCGTGGGTTACGCTCTGAATATCTCGCTGAACACATACGAGGCGATACAGGGCAAGGAGAACGTGAAACTGTTTGTGCACGAGGCGCTTGTCACTGGCGGACGCGACGACAGCTACACTTTCTACGGCTTCGCTTCTAAGCAGGAGCGCGACCTCTACCGACTGCTTATCACCGTGTCGGGCGTGGGAGCCAACACGGCGCGCATGATTCTCTCGTCGGCATCGCCCTCGGAGCTGTGCAACGCTATCTCCACGAGCAACGAGCGCGTGCTGAAGAGTGTGAAGGGCATCGGACTGAAGACTGCGCAGCGCATCATCGTCGACCTGAAGGACAAGATTCTCTCGCTGGGCATAGCGCAGGAGGTGGCGGCAGGAACCGCTACGGACAGCACTATTCCCGTCGACGTGCGCGACGAGGCGGTGGCTGCACTCACCATGCTCGGCTTCTCGCCCGCACCTACGGCGAAGGTGGTTACGGCGATTCTCACCGACGACGCCACGCTGCCCGTTGAGCAGGTGGTGAAGCTGGCGCTGAAGCAGATTAAGTAGACAAGTAAACAAGCTGATTTTGAATTTAACTAATATCATATACCGATTTTTAAAGCGTAGGCTGCAGGCGATTCGCTCGCTCGGCACTGCCCGCGCGTTTGTCGTCGTAATGGTTATGGCGGCACTGGCGTCGTATGCCATCACGCAGACGCCGCAGAACCCGCAGCGCAAGCTCTCGGTGCGCAAGACGCGCGATGCGGCTCCGCAACGTAACGGCTCCGCAGGGCGCATCGACTCGCTCGTCGTGAAGGCGCAGCCCAAGCTCGAGAACGAGGACTCGATACCCGACTCGCTGCTGCATCCGCGCTGGAAGATACAGCGCACGCTGCCCATCACGCTCGACGACCTCGACCAGAACGCCGCCGACCTGAAGCGTCCCGACAACCTGAAGCAGGACGTGGTGTACAACGACTCGCTCGACCGATACATCATCGGTTCGAAGATATCCGACTCGTACATCAACGCCCCGTTCATGATGACGCAGGACGAGTATCGCAAGTGGAGCGAGCGCCGCATGATGAACCAGTTCTTCCGCAAGAAGAACGACGAGATATACCAGGCAAAAGGCAAGGAGAAGTTCGACTTCACCGACATGCACTTCGACCTTGGACCGGCTGAGAAGATATTCGGTCCCGGCGGCGTGCGCATCAAGACGCAGGGAACAGCCGAGCTGAAGTTCGGCGCCACGATGAAGAGCATCGACAACCCGTCGCTGCCCGTGCGCAACCGCAAGACCACCACGATGGACTTCGACGAGAAGATAAACGTGAGTCTTAACGGACGCGTGGGCGACAAGGTGAACATGAACCTCAACTACAACACCGACGCTACGTTCGACTTCGACGCGCAGAGCCTCAAGCTGAAGTACGACGGCAAGGAAGACGAGATAGTGAAGCTCATCGAGGCAGGCAACGTGTCGTTCCCCTCCAACTCGTCGCTCGTACGCGGAGCATCTTCGCTCTTCGGTCTGCGCACCGACCTGCAGTTTGGCAAGCTCAAGCTGCAGCTCGTAGCCTCGCAGAAGAAGTCGTCGTCGAAATCGGTGTCGTCGAAGGGCGGCAAGCAGTTCACGCCGTTCGAGATAGACGCATCCAACTACGAGGAGAACCGCCACTTCTTCCTTGCGCAATACTTCCACGACCGCTACGACGAGTCGATGCGCTCGCTGCCCAACCTCACGTCGGGCGTGACGATCAACCGCGTGGAGGTGTGGGTGACAAACAAGTCGGGCAACACATCCAACACCCGTAACATCATCGCCCTCACCGACTTGGGCGAGAACAACCGCGTGTCTAACAGCCTCTGGAGCGTGACAGGACAGCCCGTGCCTGCCAACGCCGCCAACTCGGAGTATGCAGCCATGACATCGCAGTATGCTGCCGCACGCGACATCGACCAGACCTCGACCGTGCTCGACGGAATATCCGGCTTCGTGGGCGGAGCCGACTACGAGAAGCTGGAGCGTGCGCGTCTGCTCAACTCGTCGGAGTACACCGTGAACAAGGCGCTGGGCTACGTCTCGCTGAAGACATCGCTGCAGACCGACCAGGTGCTCGCCGTGGCTTACGAGTACACATACGGCGGTGTGACGTATCAGGTGGGCGAGTTCGCATCGGACATCACCGACTCTAACAAGGCGCTCTACGTGAAGGCGCTGAAGAACACCAGCAACAATCCGCATCAGGGCAACTGGGGCTTGATGATGAAGAACGTCTACTACCTCGCCTCGTCGGTAGAGAAGGAGAAGTTCCGCTTGGATGTGAAGTTCCAGAGCGACACCGCCGGTGTCTACCTCACATACATACCCGAGCCGCAGGTGAAGAACCAGACACTCATAAAGTTCCTCGGAGCCGACCGACTCGACAATAACAACAAGGCGCATCCCAACGGCTACTTCGACTACGTAGAGGGCTACACCGTTACGAACGGTCGAGTGTTCTTCCCCGTTGCCGAACCATTCGGCAGCTATATGTACGAGACGCTTCTGAAGAACGGCGTGGCGGCAGACAAGGCTGAGAAGTACGCCTTCACCGAGCTGTACGACTCTACGAAGACCGTGGCGAAGCAGATAGCCGAGAAGGACAAGTACGTGCTCATGGGACAGTTCCGCGGCACATCGGCTAACGTAATCTCGCTCGGCGCATACAACATCCCGCAAGGCTCGGTGGTGGTTACGGCAGGCGGCGTCACGCTCGCCGAAGGCACCGACTACTCGGTCGACTACTCGGGCGGCGAGGTGACCATCCTCAACCAGAGCATCATCGACGCCGGCACCGCCGTGAACGTGTCGCTCGAAAGCAATACCGACTACGGACAGGAGCGCAAGACGATGTTCGGTATGAACTGGGAGTACGACTTCTCGAAGGACTTCCAGCTCTCGGGTACGTTCCAGCACCTCTCCGAACAGGCGCTCACCAACAAGGTGAACATGGGATCGGAGCCGCTCAGCAACACCATCTGGGGCTTGAACATCAACTGGAAGAAGCAGAGCCAGTGGCTCACGAACATGCTCGACAAGCTGCCCTTCCTGCATCTCACACAGCCGTCGAGCATCTCGTTCTCGGGCGAGTTCGCGCAACTCATAGCCGGACAGAGCAGCGGCACGCAGGACAACGCCTCGTACATCGACGACTTCGAGAACACCAAGAACACCATCGACGTGTCTACACCTACGTCGTGGATAATCTCGTCGGTGCCGTCGATGTTCCCCGAGTCGGGCGACAAGTCTACGCTGCGCTCGGGCTTCAACCGCTCGCGTCTGGCGTGGTACACTATCGATCCGCTCTTCACACGCCGCTCTTCGTCGCTCACGCCGAGCCACATCAAGAGCGACCTCGACCAGCTGTCGAACCATTATGTTCGCGAGTTCTACGTCAGCGAGCTGTTCCCCAACCGCGACCAGAGCGCATACAACGGCAATTCGTCGATGCTCAACATCCTGAACCTCGCTTACTACCCGAACGAGCGCGGTCCGTACAACTTCGACCCCGACCTCAACCCCGACGGCACACTCAACAACCCTCAGAAACGCTGGGGCGGCATGATGCGAAAGCTCGACACCAACGACTTCGAGGCAGCCAACATCGAGTACATCGAGTTCTGGATGCTCGACCCGTTCATCTACACACGCGAGCAGGGCGTGGCTGCCGACTACGGCGGCGACTTCTATATCAACCTCGGCGAGATGAGCGAGGACATTCTGCGCGACGGCAAGAAGTTCTACGAGAGCGGAATGCCCGTAGACGGCTCGCAGAACTTCACAACTACGCAGTGGGGTAAGGTGCCCAACCAGGCTACCGTGGTGTACGCCTTCGCTACGTCGAAGGGTTCGCGTGCGATGCAGGACGTTGGCTTCAACGGACTCAACGACGAGGAGGAGCAGAAGTGGGAGAGCTATCAGGACTTCCTCAGAGAGGTGCAGGGCAAGGTGAATCCTGCCGTGTGGGACTCTATCTGGGCTGACCCAGCAGGCGACAACTACCACTACTTCCGCGGTTCCGACTACGACAAGATGAAGGCGCCTATCCTGCGCCGCTACAAGTACATAAACAACCCGCAGGGCAACTCGCCCGACAACGACTCGCGCACCGAGAGCTACGACACATCGTACAAGTCGACGCCTGACGTGGAGGACATCAATCAGGACTACACGCTCAACGAGTACGAGAAGTTCTTCCAGTATCGCGTGTCTATCCGCCCCGAAGACCTCGAGGTGGGCAAGAACTACATCGTAGACAAGCGCGAGGACACCCACCAGCTGCGCAACAATAAGACAGAGACGGTCAACTGGTACCAGTTCCGCATCCCGTTGCGCGACTACGAGAAGAAGTTCGGCGCTATCAACGACTTCACCTCGATGCGCTTCATGCGTATGTTCCTCACCGGATTCAAGCATCCTATCGTGCTGCGCTTCGGAACACTCGACCTCGTGCGTGGCGAGTGGCGTGTCTACGAGCAGAACCTCGACAACTCGGCTTCCACTTCGGGCAAGCTCGTGGTGAGTGCCGTGAACATCGAGGAGAACAACGACAAGCAGCCGGTCAACTATATCCTGCCGCCGGGCATCAAGCGCGGACAGGACCCAACGCAGCCACAGCTTGTGGAGAACAACGAGCAGGCACTCTCGATGAGCGTCACCACGCTCGGCACCGGCGAGGCGAAGGCGGTGTACAAGAACACAACGCTCGACCTCAGACAGTACAAGCGTCTGCAGATGTTCGTTCACGCCAACGCTTTCCAGCCCAACCAGACGAATCTTGAGGACGGACAGCTGTCGGTATTCATCCGTCTCGGCTCCGACTATAAGAGCAACTTCTACGAGTACGAGATTCCGCTGAAGCTCACCGAGCCCGGCAAGTACGGACGCTACTCGGCAGCCGACGCCCGCGCCGTATGGCCCGAGGAGAACATGCTCGACATCGCCCTCTCCAAGCTCACCGGCTTGAAGAAGGAGCGCAACAAAGCCAAGGCAAACGGACAGGCTTCGTACAACCGACTCTACTCGGCGTACGACCCCGACCAACCTAAGAACCGCATCTCGGTGATGGGTAATCCGACGCTCGGAGAGGTGAAGACTATGGTCATCGGTGTGCGCAACAACTCGGGCGAAGTGAAGAGTGGTGAGGTTTGGGTGAATGAGCTTCGACTGAAGGAGTTCAACAACTCGGGCGGTTGGGCTGCACAGGGCACGCTCAATCTGCAGCTCTCCGACCTCGGCACCGTCAACGTGCAGGGCAAGTACACCTCTGCCGGCTTCGGCGGACTGGAGGAAGGCGTAGCACAGCGTTCTACCGACAACTACTCCAACTACACCGTGACGGCTAATGTGGAGCTTGGCAAGTTCTTCCCCGACAAGGCGAAGGTTACGGCGCCGCTCTACTACTCGGTTACTAAGGAGAAGACATCGCCCAAATACAATCCGCTCGATACGGATATGGAACTCGACGACGCTCTCGAAGCTGCTGGATCTAAGCACGAGCGCGATTCGATAGAAAGCATCGCCGTGACAAAGGTTACGCAGACCAACTTCTCGCTGTCGAACGTGCGTGTCGGCATACAGAACAAGCGCCACCCGATGCCGTACGACCCAGCCAACTTCTCGTTCTCGTACAGTCACAGCCACAGCTACACCACCGGCGAGACTACCATCTACGAACGCGAGGACAACTGGCGCGGTGCGTTCAGCTATTCGTGGTCGCCTATATACAAGGCTTGGGAACCGTTCAAGAAGGTGAAGAGCCGTTCGAAGTGGCTCGACTTCCCGAAGAAGTTCGGACTGAACTGGCTGCCGCAGAACGTGGCGTTCAACACCGACATCACGCGCAACTACTATGAGTTGCAGGAGCGCGACATGGAGTCGACCGAGAACCAGAAGCTGCCGCTCACGTTCTCGTCACAGTTCTTGTGGAACCGCGAGTTCAACCTGCGCTGGGACCTCACGAAGAACCTACACATGAACTTCCAAAGCGCCACGAACGCAGAGATAGAGGAGCCTTACACACCCGTAAACAAGGACCTCTATCCCGATAGCTACACGGCTTGGAAGGACTCTGTGTGGACATCCATCAAGCATCTGGGCAGACCGTTGAAGTACAACCAGTCGTTCCAGGCGTCGTACAAGCTGCCTATTAATCTCATTCCAGTGTTCGATTGGATAACAGCCGACGGATCGTACAACGCTACGTACAACTGGATGCGCGGTTCTGACCTCGAAGACGGCACTTCGCTTGGCAACACCATCGCCAACAATCGCCAGATAAACATCAACGGACAGTTCAACATGGAGAAACTCTACAACCATGTGCCGTTCCTGAAGAAGACCAACGACCGTTTCAAGAAGGACAACTCTGCCGCAAACCGCCGCAAGGCGGAGGAGGCAAAGAAGAAGAAACGCGAGGAGGCGAAGAAGAAGCGCGAGGCTGAAGCAAAAGAGAAGGGTGCAGCCGACGGCAATCAGAAGACGAAGAAGAAGCCGCCGTTCGCAAGAGATTCCAACCCGCGCGACTTGCTGGCAAAGAAGAAGAAGGGCTTCGAGAAGGAGATAACGCTCATGCCCGACACCACTATCAAGGTGAACCACGGCAAGCGCACGAAGCGCATCATAGTAAGCGGACGTACGGAGGCAGGCAGAGTGTTCGAACTGAAGTACAAGCGTGTTGATGACAACAACATCCTTATATTAAATAAGGTGGACTCGGCAACAAAGATAAAGGTTTCGGTGATAGCAAAGGAACCGCTTGAGAACCAGAAGTGGTACCGTGCGGCGCAGAGCGTGGCTCGTGTGCTGATGATGGTGCGCAACGTGAGTCTGAGCTACCGCAACCAGTACGCCATGTCGATACCGGGCTTCAAGCCGATGGTAGGCAACATGTTCGGACAGGGTTCGGGCTACGGACCGCTGTCGCCGGGCTTGGACTTTGCGTTCGGCTTCGTGGGCGACTCGTATGTAGACAAGGCTCGCGAGAACGGATGGCTGATGGTGGCCGACTCGCTCGCTACGCCGGCTACGACTAACCTGACCGAAGACTTGCAGTTGAGGGCTACGCTCGAGCCCGTGCGCAATCTGAAGATAGACCTTACGGCGTCGCGCGCCAAGACAACGGCACGCCAGGTGCAGTACATGTACGCTGGCAACCCGACCACACAGAGCGGAACGTTCACCATGACAACGCTCTCGCTGCGCAGCGCGTTCGAGGGTTCGGGCAGCGCGAAGAACGGCTACAAGTCGGCATCGTTCGAGCGCTTCTGCAACTCGCTCGAAGGCTTCCGCAAGCGCGTCGAGGCACAGTATGCCGGTGCGGTATATCCTGCCGGATCGCAGCTTGCAGGCAAGAAATTCGACGCGGCTAACGGCGGCGTCAACAAGTACAGCTCAGACGTGATGGTGCCTGCGTTCCTTGCAGCCTACACCAACATGGGCACGCAGATGTCGATATTCCCGACGCTTGCTCACCTGCTGCCCAACTGGACTATCAAGTACAGCGGACTGTCGAAACTGCCGTGGTTCCGCGACGTGTTCAAGAGCGTCAACATCAACCACGCATACAAGAGCGTATACGCCGTAGGCTCCTACTCGTCGTACAGCACGTTCATGGAGTATATGGGCGGACTCGGCTTCATCACCGACGCTACCACTGGCATGCCTACGCCGAACTCTATGTACAACGTGTCGACGGTGAGCATCAACGAGTCGTTCTCGCCGCTGCTTGGCATCGACGTCACGCTGAATAACAACCTCACCGTTAAGGCGGAGTATCGCAAGACGCGCGTGCTGAGTCTGAGCATGACTTCGGTGCAGGTGAACGAGTCGTCGTCTAACGACTGGGTGATTGGCGCCGGCTACACCATTAACAACTTCAACCTCTTCGGAGGCGGCGGCAGCAACAAGCACCGCAAGGTGAAGTCGAAGCGCAACAGCGCAAGCAACAACTCGTCGCCGAGCCGCACACGCTCCTCAAACGGTGTAAACAACGACCTGAAGCTACGTCTCGACCTGAGTCTGCGCAAGCAGGCGTCGATAAGCCGTGACATAGCCACGATGACTTCGTCGGCTAACAGCGGCAACACGGCGTTCAAGCTCGCCTTCTCTGCCGACTACACCGTGTCGCGACTGCTCACCATGAGCTTCTACTACGACCGACAGACCAACACTCCGCTGCTCTCGTCGAGCTCGTATCCGACAACAACGCAGGACTTCGGACTGAGCATGAAGTTCTCATTGACAAGATAGTGTAAAAGTTGAGAGTTGAAAATTTTCAACTCTCAATTTTAATTTATATCTTTGCAGAAGATAGGCTGCACCTCAGCATAACATTCAAGCAAGCTTGATGTTCTGCCTTCGGTTTGCACTATCTTTGCCCACATCATAACGAATATTACATTATAATATATAGCGATGAAAGATTTTAAGGACATAAAGATTGCTGTAGCCGGCACAGGCTATGTCGGACTGAGTATAGCAACACTCCTTTCGCAGCACCACCATGTGACAGCCGTAGACGTGATACCCGAGAAGGTAGAGAAACTGAACAACCGCATATCTCCTATACAGGACGAATATATAGAGAAGTATCTGGCAGAGAAACCGCTGAACCTTGTAGCCACTCTCGACGGCAAGGCAGCGTATAAGGATGCCGACTTCGTGGTGATAGCCGCTCCTACCAACTACGACCCCGTGAAGAACTACTTCGACACGACGCACGTAGAGGAGGTTATCGACCTCGTGCTTGAGGTGAACCCCGACGCCGTTATGGTCATCAAGAGCACCATCCCCGTGGGCTACACACGCAGCCTCTACCTTAAATACGCTAAGAAGGGCGTAAAGCAGTTCAACCTACTCTTCTCGCCCGAGTTCCTGCGCGAGAGTAAGGCTCTCTACGACAATCTCTACCCGAGCCGCATCATCGTGGGCTACCCGAAGCTGATTGATGGCGAGAGCTACGCAGAGGAGAACGAAGCAATCCGTACCATCACCGACGTGGAGCGCATGAAGGAGGCTGCAAAGACCTTCGCCGCATTGCTGCAGGAAGGCGCTCTGAAGGAGAACATCGACACGCTCTTCATGGGCATGAAGGAGGCTGAGGCGGTGAAGCTCTTCGCCAACACTTATCTGGCGCTGCGCGTGAGCTACTTCAACGAGCTCGACACATACGCCGAGATGAAGGGGCTCGACACAAAGGCAATCATCGACGGCGTAGGTCTCGACCCACGCATCGGCACCCACTATAACAACCCGTCGTTCGGCTACGGCGGCTACTGTCTGCCGAAGGACACCAAGCAGCTGCTCGCCAACTATGCCGACGTGCCCGAAAACCTCATCGAGGCCATCGTGGAGAGCAACCGCACACGCAAGGACTACATCGCCGACGCCGTTCTGCGCAAGGCTGGCTGGTACAGCTACAGCGAGAACAACCAGTACGGCGCAGAGGTGAACGCATGTGTCATCGGCGTTTACCGACTCACCATGAAGTCGAACTCCGACAACTTCCGCCAGTCGGCTATCCAGGGCATCATGAAGCGCATCAAGGCGAAGGGCGCACAGGTGATAATCTACGAGCCGACACTCGAAGACGGCACAACGTTCTTCGGCAGCCGCGTGGTGAACGACCTCGAAGCCTTCAAGGCACAGAGCCATGCCATCATCGCCAACCGCTACGACGCTTGCCTCGACGACGTTGCCGAGAAGGTATACACACGCGACATCTTCCGCCGCGACTAACACTTCTGTTCTGCGACGCCGTGCGTAGGACGAATGTATAAACGAAATAGGAAAATCCCTACCTGCGAATATGGTTTTTCACTTGCAGGTAGGGATTTTTTTGTATAATTTTGCAAGTGAAAGTTAGACGCAATGCCGCCCTACTTCACAAACAAAAAGTGGAACAATAAAAACTCGAATATTATGAAACGATTAAGTACTTACCTCACACTCCTGGTTATGGCAGCATTGCCGTTCACCTTCACCAGTTGCGAAGAAGACTGGTACGACGGTTACGACTGGTTCGACAAACCTTACTACGACGCTACCGACTATGCTCTTGACCTTGCGCAGACGCTCAGCGGCACATGGGAGGGAACAATCATCAACGAGTACTACAACGAGGACGGCGAACGCGAGCAGACCAAGTGCGACGCCGACTTCACCTTCGTGCAGTACCGCTCCGACGCCATCAATGGCACGGGCTACGAGACCGACTACGACGGTCAGGGCAACCAGCAGACGCTGCGCTTCAAGTGGTATGTCGACTATCGCACTGGCAATGTGAACATCGAATACGTGAGCAGCGGCTACCGTTTCCTGCTCGACTCCAAAGGCAACAGCAAGTACTCGGGCTTCTCGCTCGACAACAACTACTTCGACGGCGTGATGGAGGGTGTGAACAACGACGAGTTCATCTTCTTCAGTCTCAACCGCGTCAGCGGCTACAACGCTCCGCTTAAAACCAAGGCTATAGACGGAGCTGCAAAGACAGTACGCTTCGGCAAGGGCGAGAGAAAGCAGATCTCCGACAGCGATGTGCCAGTGATGCTGCGCAGAAGATAAACGGTTTCGCAGCTATCCGTAGCGGAGGTCTCAGGCCTCCGCAGCACCAAGTCTGACAGAAATATATGTCTGATAGAAATAATCCCTCATATCTGTCTGCATCCTCGTAATACTAACATTATAAGCAGAATAAAGGCTGATAGATGTCGCTTTTCGAGGCGATATCTATCAGCCTTTATTCCAGCCACAATTAGCTATCTTCCAGCTGCAATAAGGTTTCTTCTATCCTTATTCTTCTTATTCTTATCCTTCTTTACATTCTGTTCTTCTGACTGTCTCCTGCACCAGTACCCTTATACTTGCTTCTCGTAGTATTGAACTTGTAGCGGACTGTCAATGATATTTTGCTTGTTGAGAACTCATCGAAGATAGTTTCTTTCAGCTTTCCGTATTTTCCAATGATATGACTGTCGTTTGTGCCAAACACGTCGTTGACATAAAGTTGGAAAGTCAGGCAGTCCTTCAGGAAACTTTTGTATATAGACAGGTCGGTATTGAACATCGGCTTGTATATGTAATGGTTCTCCTCATATCCCTTTGTGATGTAAGTCATCATAACGGAGAACATCGCCCATTTCGTATCGAATGTGTTGTTGAATCGGAACATCGCCACCGGCTTGTTAAGATACTGTCCGTCTCTTGTCTCCAACTCGAACCATTGCTTCTCGACCATTGCTGACAACATAGGATGCCAGATGCCGAAAGTGGGCTGCAGGTTGAGCGTAGAAGTCACATTATTGTACGATTTGCCGTTTATCATCCTCATCAATCCGATGGTGGCATTGTCCTTATACATCTCTACAGTCTGATATATCGGATCGGATACATGTTCATAAGTCAGGTTGAAAGTCAGCCATTTGTAGGCGAGGTCGTAACTGATATCTCTTGAAATCTCTGAGACAAGAAACGGATTACCAGTTTCGTATGTATAATGATTGCTATATTGCACACCGCTTCTTAATACCCAGTAGTTAGGACGATCGATGTCGGCTGCATAGCTCAGCTGCATCTGTACATTGCCGATTGGCATAGAAAGGCTGAGAGATGGAAACCAATCGCCATAAGTCTTGCTTTGCTCCGCCATATACTTACCATCGTCATAATATTTGAAATCAACATTCTCGTATCGCAATCCAGCTTCCATGTTCAGCTTGCCAAAGTCACGACTATAGATAACGAACGCAGAAGACATGCCCTCTTTAATGCGGTCTCTTACATTGTCGGATAGAGTGTTTGGTATGATGGCGTAGTTGGTGTTACGATTGGTGAACGAATACTCGCCACCTACAGACAAGTCACCACCCAAAAGTGGATAAGAGAGCACCATTTTGGAAGCTATCAGGCGGTTGTACTTTGAAGTGGTACTGTTTACAAGTTGGTTTTGTATTTCAGAGTTTACCTCCTGATAATGCTCATCTATATTGTTTTTATTGTTTCCTTTAGACCAAAACCAGTCGGTATTGAAGTCAATACCCAATTTCCCTACCTTGCCTACATAATATATATTGCTTGACAAGTTGCTATTCTGTCCAAACTCCGATCTAATAGAAGTGTTAGTCTCCGTCAATACTTCATCTTTCAGTACAGAGCCTTCCGTCTTTCCGTCCGTTATCAGCTTTGGATTGCGCAAGAAACTAAAGGTTGCTCCCAACGAATTGTTGTCGTCAAACTGATAACTGACATTCAAGCGAGAACTAAAAGTCTCGGTTTTGTTCTTCCAACGTGTTCTGTCCTGTTGGTTCAATGTCTTGTCGAGATAGGTCATCTGCTGCAAGTCCTTTTCGTCTGGCGACGATTGTTTTGAGCTATAGGCGTAAGCGCCAAGCTCCAATCCGTTTCTGCGATAGTACAAATTCAGACGGGCATATCCTCCCGCGTTCTTTTTCTCGTCGTACGATCCTTCCGTCGTAGCGTCAAATCCGAAACCGTCGCCCAGTATCTTCTTTGTGGTGATACGTATAACAGCTTTCGTGCTTGCAGCATAACGAGCGCCAGGGTTAGCGATTACCTCCACCGACTTGATGTTGTCCGAACTCAAACGGTCGAGTTCACTTCTGTCCCTCATCTGTCGTCCATTGATATAGATGATAGGCTCGCCACGACCAAACACCTTGATGTTGCCATTCTGTGCAGATACGTTAGGTATGCGATCGAGCAGATGCTCCATGGTTCCTGCCTTTTCAAGTATAGACCCAGCAACGGTTGTTGTCATACCGCCATTCTTAAGTATGGTCTTAGGCAGCAACGACTTCACCACCACTTCTCCAAGCACCTTGCTGTCTGCCACCATCTTTATCACACCGGCATTCTCGCCTGTACAATCCTTCCATGCAGTCTTGTATCCTACAGATGTAACCTTTATTATTCCATTGTTGCAAGCCGAATCGATGGCAAAATGTCCATCCTCACCGCTTACAACACCTTTCACGAAAGCAGAATCCTGTCTGTTCAAAAGCACTACATTGGCAAATGCCAAAGGTTCGCCCTTCTCATTAACAATCTTTCCCTTTATATCCTGTGCCATCATCGGTGTGATAGCCGAAAAGCATAGAAACGTTATAAGCGTTCTCTTATTCATAGTTTCTATTTTCTATTTAGCTGGGCAAAGGTAATAAAAAATAATAAAAACGAAAGAAAATGCTGTAAAAACTTGGAATGTAAAAAACAATATCGTATATTTGTAATAAAATGAAAAGATTATGACAACAACAAACGATTATATTACCATTCTTCGCAAATACCTAAGTACCAAAGCTGATGCTTATGGAATTACAAAGATAGGAATCTTTGGGTCTGTAGCGAGAAACGAACAGACAGAAAATAGCGATGTCGATGTTTGCGTTGAAATGAAAAGGCCTGATTTATTTACAATGGTTCATATCAAGGAAGAACTGCAAGAACTCTTTGGTAAGCCAGTAGATATAGTACGACTTCGCAATAATATGAATCCTATGCTTTTGAAGCAGATAAAGAGAGATGGAATATATGCATGACGAAGAACTCTTATACTATTCACTCAAACGAATAGCTTCTACTATTGAAAGAATCATTGATAACTCTAAAGCCATTGATGATTCACAATATTATTTGCTTTCACCAACTGGCATGGAACGTCTTGAAAGTACATGTATGTTGCTTCTTGCAATAGGGGAAAGTATTAAAGGGATTGATAAAATGACACAAAAGCAACTTCTTTCCAACTACCCGGAAGTAGATTGGAAAGGAGTTATGGGAATACGTGATATTATTGCTCACCACTATTTTGATATAGATGAATCTATTGTGTTCGATGTTGTCAAAAACAAACTCCCAGGAATGTTAGAGACTATAAATAAAATGATAGAAGAACTCTAAAATATCGGTTAAGCAAAGAATTTGGTTACTATATACCTTTCGGGGTCTAAAGCTATATAGTAACTTTTTTATGATGTTTTTTCTTTTTTACTGCTTTACCTTCCTACTTTCCGATGCAAATATCGTACTTGCAAACTCCCGCGAAAATTCTCATTCTAGAGATTTGCTGAACATAAAACGTGCGGTTTTGCGGTTCGGCGCAGACTGAAAAACAGAGAAATTGAGACTTTTTAGTGTAAAACGATAGGTTTTGCACCGCTTTTCGTGAGATTTTACAAACTTTTCGTGAGACTTTACATGGTAACTCTTGAGACTTTACCCAGTAAAACCTATGCTTTTACCATGTAAAGTCTCACGATAAGTTTGGTTAGCTCGAATTGAAAATTGCACACTTTTGCGAAAAACGCTGCAAAAGCTTCTGAATCATCCGTTTACGACTGCACGCTCAAAACTCGCGAAAAATGAAAAACAAAATCCGTTGTCGGTTTTTCGCGAGTTATGAGCGTGCAAATCGTGCAAATATTGTCTTGGCAAAAACTGTGCCAGACTTTGTTGCTGCTTATTTCTTCATCAGCGATACGGCGAAGCCGCCGCCGCGTGCCTGCTTAACCTTCAGCACGTCGCCCTTCTTCACGGTGCGGTGCAGGATGGTGTAAGCCTTCGGGTTCTTCTCGTAGTCGGCGTTCTTGCCGTCCTGGTAGATGGCGCAGTCGTACTTGGCGCCAGCGTCGAGGAAGTCGAGCTTCACGGTAGTCTGACGGGCGTTGTTTGTCTTTCCGCCCACGAACCAGTTGTCCGTGCCCTTCGCCTTGCGAGCCACGGTGATATACTCCGCCGGCTCAGCCTCCAGATACTTCGAGTCATCCCAGTCGCAAGCCACGTCGCGTATGAACTGGAAGGCGTCGTCGTACTTCTCGTAGTGTTCGGGCAGGTCGGCTGCCATCTGCAGCGGCGAGTACATCACGAGGTAAAGCGCGAGCTGTCCGCAGAGCGTGGTGTGCACGTACGACGGGTTGTCGCTCCATTCTTTCAGGCGTGTCTCGAAGATACCCGGCGTGTAGTCCATCGGTCCGCCCTGCAGGCGTGTGAAGGGCAGCATGACGGTGTGGTAGGGCACCGATCCGCCGAATGCCTCGTACTCTGTACCGCGTGCCGACTCGTTGCCTACGAGGTTAGGCCATGTGCGGCAGATGCCGGTGGGGCGTGTAGCCTCGTGAGCGTTCACCATGATGTGGTGCTTGGCTGCGGTCTCGATGACGCGCTGATAGTGGTTGTTCATCAGCTGCGAGTAGTGGTACTCGCCGCGCGGTATGATGTCGCCTACGTAGCCAGTTTTTACAGCATCGTAGCCATACTTGTTCATAAGGTTGAAGGCGTCCTCAAGGTGTCGCTCGTAGTTGAGTGCTGCAGCCGATGTCTCGTGGTGCATCATTAGACGCACGCCCTTCGAGTGAGCATACTCGTTGAGATATTTGATGTCGAAGTCGGGGTAGGGTGTCACGAAGTCGAACACATCGAGCTTCTGATGACCGAACCAGTCCTCCCAGCCCTCGTTCCATCCCTCGACGAGCACCTCCTGTAAGCCGTTCTTGGCTGCGAAGTCGATGTAGCGCTTCACCTCGGCTGTGGTGGCGCCGTGCTTGCCGTTGGGTCGGCACTTCGAGTAGTCGGTCTCGCCGAGACGCACCGAAGGCAGGTCGTTGGTGTACGCCCATGTCTTTGTGCCAACGATCATGTTCCACCACACGCCGCAGTATTTCGTCGGGTGAATCCACGATGTGTCCTCAATCTTGCACGGCTCGTTGAGGTTCAGCGTGAGCTTCTTCGAGAGCATGTCGCGTGCGTCGTCGCTCACCAGCACCGTGCGCCACGGCGTGTTGAACGGAGTCTGTATAAAGCCCTTGCGTCCTACGGCGTCGGGCGTGAGCCACGACTCGAAGGTGAGTGTCTTATCGTCGAGGTTGAGGTGCATTGTCGGGTAGTCGAGACATGCCGCCTCGTGAATGTTGATGTAGAGTCCGTCCTTGGTCTTCAGCTGCAGCGATGTCTGCACGCCCGTATCCGAGAACACCGTCGTAGACGAGTTTGCGGTGTACGCCTTGCGGTTCTTGCTTATCACCTCGCGTATGCCCGTGAGCGGCGTAATCTGATACTCGTACTCCTGCGTGTCGTAGTCGCCCGGAATCCAGTAGGCGGTGTGGTCACCGGTCATTGCAAACTGTGTGTGCTCCTCCTTTATCACGAAGTAGTTGAGGTCCTGCTGCTGCGGGAACTCGTAGCGCAAGCCCATGCCGTAGTCGTAGACGCGGAATCTAATCTTGATGTTACGGTTGCTCGACGGCTGGTTGAGGTTTACCTCAAGTTCGTTGTAGTTGTTGCGAATGGTCTTTGTCTCGCCCCAAACCGGTGTCCAAGTCTCGTCGAATGTAGATGTCTTCGACGTCGTTTCCTTGAATCCGTCCATCAGGTCGGTCTCCTCCATGCCCTTCGACGCGTGCTTGTCGCGTGCAAGCTCCAGTCCGAGGTGCGATGGGTTAATCACCTTCTTGCCCTTGTAGCTCATTTCGTACGTAGGACGTCCGTTGTCGGTGAGCGAGAACGTAAGGCTCACGTTGCCGTCGGGCGAAGCGACGGTCTGTGCCGATGCCATAGCCGGCAGAAGCGCAAGCATGGCTGCAATACTCTTTATGTGCATATTGTTGATTGTTATGTATTTAGGTTTCTTTTCTGCTGCAAAATTATATATTAGAAATGTGTTCTGCTAAGATTCGGGCGTCATTCTGTCCGACTTTTTCGTGCAAACGTTTACAATTCGGTGCACGGAGCGCTGCTGCAAATGTTAAACCGACTTGTAGATATGTTTCATTGAGTAGTTAAAAGTTACAAAATGTATGCAAAGATGTTTGATTTTGTTTCAATTTGTATTAACTTTGCGCAAATAGTTTACAATTTTTAAAAAGAATCGATATGAATAAACTTTTACTTAGCTTAGCTGCGCTCGCTGTTTCGGCAGCCGCAAGCGCACAGAATGTGTATTCTACCGACTTTGAAGGAGCAGACGAATTTGCGAAATGGACGGTTGTCGACGCCAATAACGACGGCGTTACATGGGTATATGATGCAGAAGGCTCGCAGTCGAAGGTGTTCTACGCTTATTCTTCGAGCAATGTGGCTGACGACTGGCTCATTTCGCCGGCTATAACGCCTACGGCAACGGGCAAGCTGATGGTGCAGTACACCACGTACGGCACGTCGTACGGCGAGAAACTCGCCGTCTACACAGGCAACGCGCCCACGGTTGAGGCAATGACGAAGCTGCAGGCGCAGAACGACAAGGTGCTCGGCGTGCGCACAACGGAGTATTTCTTCTACGACGCTACAGCCGGCGTGCCCTTCCATGTTGGCTTCCACACGACGAGTCCTGCCGACCAGTGGCGCTTCTATATGTGTGAGTTCAGCGTGAAGCAGGTTGACAAGGTGGTAGACTTGCAGGTAGACAACGTGCTTAGCCCCGTTTCGGGTGACAATCTCAGCAACGCTGAGATGGTGAAGGTTCATGTTGTGAACAACGGACTCGATGCGTCTGATAAGTTCGAGGTGGCTTATCAGCTCGACGGTGGTGCCGTTGTGAAGGAGAAGGTAGACCGTTCGCTTGCACCGGGCGAGGCTATGGAGTACACGTTCAGCAAGAAGGCAGATCTCTCTACGCCGCGCCACAAGTATGCACTGAAGGCATACGCTATTGAGCCGAACGACATCAACAACGCAAACGACACTACTACCGTCACGGTGCGCCACGGCGGAGCCGTTACGCCGCCTTACTCGTGGGGCTTTGAGCCGGGCGACGACACAGCCGACTTCAAGTTCTACAACCTCAACGGCGACGATGGCGAGTGGAAGGTCTACCAGGCTACGTATATGAATATGGCGCGCACGGGCTACGGCTGTCTCGCGTACAATTATAATAAGGAGAACGACGCCGACGACTGGGCGATGCTCGACCCGATAAAGGTGGAGGCAGGCAACTACGTGCTGCGCTACTGGTATTCGGGTTCTGACGGACACACCGAGAAACTGGGCGTATACTGGGGCACCGGCAACACGCCCGACGATATGGATGTCTGCATCGACGAGCAGACCATCAAACAGGGCAAATACCAGGAGGCGTTCAAGGTGATTAAGTTTGACAAGCCGCAGACTATCTATCTCGGCTTCTACTCGCACAGCGACAAGAACGAGAACTGGCTCACCATCGACGACGTGCAGTTCTACAAGGCATCGAGCGACGCCGTCGACCTTGTTGTTACCGACATGGCGCTGCCTTACGACTATGTGCGCACGCCTAACGACAAGAACGTGCAGTTCACCATTCAGAACGTGGGCATCAAGGACGCCAAAGGCAAGGTGAAGGTGAGCGTCGACGGCGAGCAGAAGGCTGAGGTAGACCTTTGCATGAAGGCGCAGGAGATAAAGAACCTCACGGCAAGCAACGTGCTCGACGGACTGGCTGCGGGCAAGCACACCGTAACCGTCACTATCGAGAGCGACGACGACAACATGCCCGACAACAACGTGATGTCGAAGGAGGTGAATGTGCTGGGCGCCCCTGTAGTCTACTACGACTTCGAGGATGGCAAGATTTCGTCTGACCTCAGCTTCTATGTAGGCGACTCTGGCACGGTGAACGCTAATGCCGGCGAAGAGTTCAACAAGGAGGGTTGGGGAATCTTCAACATCGAGAAGCACGCCATGCTCGGTGAGCACGTACTGGCTGGCACAAGCTGGATTGACGGTGCTACGCCCGACCGCTGGCTCATCCTGCCGAAGGTGCATGTGAACAGCGAGAATGCTTGCTTCGTTTGGGATGCAATGTCGTTCAACCAGCTGCTGCTCGAGACTTACCGTGTGAAGGTTTCCGACGGTTCGGGCAATCCTGCCGACTACTGGTACACTACCGACCTTGAGGTGAAGGGCGAGACCGTTGCGCCGAAGACACGCGGCATCAGCCTCTCGAAGTACAACGGCAAGGACGTATACATCGCCTTCAACCTCGTAACACCGAAGGGTGAGGTGCTCTGTCTCGACAACATCGGCGTGTACGGCGATGTCGTTAACGGCATCACGGATGTGAACGGCGAGACTGCCGGTATGTTCATCGTCGACAACAACAGCTTCGGCGCAGTAGGTGCTAAGTCGGTGGCTGTGGTAGATCTCAGCGGACGCACCGTGCTTCGTGCTGAGAGCAGTTCGGCAAGTGTAGCAGGCTTGCAGCCCGGCGTATACGTTGGCGTTGCTAAGTTTGCAGACGGCAGCACTAAGTCGCTGAAGTTCGTGAAGAAATAAGTAGGAGCCTCCTACGATAAGCAAAGCAACTTATAAATACAAAAATCCCGTTGCGCAGAAGCATCTGCACAACGGGATTTTTCATGCATTAATAAAGCACAAAAAAATCGGGTGTCTCACGACATCCGATTTTCAAAAACAAACTACTTAAAAACTAATCTACTAAAACAAATCAAAATATCTTATATGCGAAGTTATGCTTTATCGTTTTTGCGAGCGATGTTTTATCGTTCTTTTTACGTTGGCAAAATTACTAATAAAAACAATTCGCTCCAAATCTTTTTTCTACTTTTTTGCTTGATTTAGAGCAAGAAGTAAGGGTTTGAACGATAAGTGTTACTATTTGAAACAATAGTGTTAGTGGATGTCCGTGTTTGTAAACGTTTGCGTTAGAAACGCGTCATAAATTCCACTACAATCTTGTCGCGTTCAGAGCGATGAGCGATGCCTCCGTCGCGATAGAAATACTTCTCGTAGTTGAGTCGGATGTCGCTGACGAACGGTTTCTTGAGGCTCAGCGTTACGCCGCTCGTCAGACGCGAGCGCTGATAGTCGTTCACGATGAGCTTGCCTTCGGTGTTCGCCTTGCCGTCAAGATAGCGTGTGCCGTCGCTGTGGTCGCTCATGTAGTCGTAGCGCACAAGCGGAGTGACGTACTTCACGAGTCCCTTCTTCACCTTTATGTCGTAGCTCACGAACGAGTCGAACGCATGCACAGCCTTGAACGCGTTGTCGGCATAGTGCTTGTAGAGATACTCCGCTTCTACGTGCCATCCGTTCTGATGCCAGTAGGCACCAGCGTCGTACATCATCACGTCGGTGTTGTCGGGCTTTATCTTCTGCGTGCTCAGCGTGAGGTTGAATCCGTGCGGCATGAGCAGTTGCGCCTTAGCCGAGAAGTTAACGTTCTTTGTCCAGAAGTCCTTCTGGTTGGTCAGTCCCGACCCGTTGAAGAGTCCGGCTTCGAGCACGATAGGGAAGCCCACGTTGAACGTGTAGCCCAATGCCGCACCCACGTCGCGCACGTTGCCCACCTGCTTGGCTATGAACGAGCGGTTGGCGAAATACTGCTGGTGGGGCGAGCGGTGGGCGTCGATAGTGAACGGCACGCGCATCTGTCCGATGGTGAACTGCATGGTCTGCCACGGCTTCAGTCGGGTGTAGGCGTCGAGCATCTTTATTTTGCCTTCGTCGCAGAGGTCGATCTCAGCCTTATAATATATAATAGGTGAGAGCGAACCGTCGATGCTCACGCGAGCGTTGCGCACCTCGAAGCGGTGTTCGCCCTCCTCGGTCTGCAGTTCGTACTTGGAGCGTATCGTTCCGTGGATGTTCATTGTGGGTTTCGTCTCAGACTTCTGCTCTGTAGCGGTTTCAGCTTTCGTCTCCTGCGCCATTGCCGTAGCGGCAGCGAGGCTGACGAGAGCTGTTGTGATGAATGTCTTCATTGCTTGTCGTGTTATGATTTCGGCTGCAAAGGTCGACATTCTATTTTTTCACCGCATGTCAAGTGTGTTACAATGCTGTTACCGGCGTTTTTTGTTGTTTCAGACTGTGGCTACGGCTTGTGTCATCTGTTGCCCCACATAGCCTGATAGTCGCGCTTGGCAGCAGGAGCGGTCCACTCTGCAGGCACGAACTGCCAGTTGCCGTGCGTTTGCGGAGTGATGGGCGAATGTTCGCGCACATACCTTATTATATAGTCGCGCAGCGTGTAGTCGCCTCGCCACACTATGCGGCTTTCGAGCTGCGCCTTGTCTATGCCGGCGCCCTTGGTGAGCAGTCCGCCGCCGCCAGCCGCGCGATAGCTGTTTACAGCCACGCGATAAGTACGGCTTTCGTCGAACGCTGTGCCGTCAGCCATGCTCTTTATCACGATGCGCTCGCCGCGCGGCTTCGTCACATCCACGTTGTATACTATGCCTGCCGCCGTGTCGAGATTGTAGAAAGGCTTGGTGAGCCCGAAGAACTTGTCGCGCGACGAGTCGCGGTTGTTCATACATATCAGGTGGTCGTCGGGCGATGTCATCGTTGCTACCCATCCGTCGTAGCTCATCTCAAGATAGCGGCGTATCTCGCTGCCCGTGAGCTGCATCACGCAGAGATCGTTCTCATAGCTGTAGAGCTTGTACATGTCGGCGAGCGTAGCCGCACCGCTCTTCACCGTAACGTCGAACGACAGCGGACTGGCGAATGAGATCTCGGCTCCGCTTGTGCTGAGCATCACGTCGTGAACGAAATCGACGAGTGCGCTCGGACCGAAATAGCAGTCGCGCGAGGTCATTGATGTTGTGAACGAGCCTACCTCGGTGCCTACGTATTTCTTCACTTCCTCAATCTGACTCTCGAAAGCCTTCATGTATTGCTGGTTGACAGATCGCTTGCCCATGTCTACGATGTTCACCTTCAGACTCTTGCCCTTTCCCTTCTTGCTCACCTCAAGCTCGGCGTCGGCGACACGCATAGCGTTGTTGGCAGGATTGACGATGATGGTCGTAGATCCGTCAGCGCTCTTCACCTCCTCGTAGTGAGTAGAGTGGTCGTGTCCGTAGAATATCACGTCGAAGCCCGGCACCTCGCGAGCTATGTCGCGTGTGGCGTCGTTGAGCGAACCGTTTGTGAGGCTGCGGTCGTTTATGCCGGTGTGGAACAAGCCCACTATCACATCCGGACGCTCCTTCTTCTTCACCACATCCATCCACTTGCGTGCCGACTGCACGGCGTCTTCAAAGCGCAGTCCGCTCCACAGTTCCTCCGACAGCCACGACGGCACACCGGGAGTGATGAGTCCGATGACGGCTATCTTCACGCCGTCGCGCTTGAAGACCATGTAAGGTTTCTGATAGGGCAGACCGGTGGCGGTGCTCACTATATTGGCGCCGAGCATAGGGCAGTTGAGTTCCTTCACCCACTTGTCGTATACCGCATGACCCGTCTCCACATCGTGGTTGCCCATAGTCTGCACGTCGTAGCGCATGAAGTTGCTCACAGATGCCGCGATGTTCTCCACATCGGTCTTCTCATAATTATAATATGTGACGACGGGCTGTCCTTGCAGCACGTCTCCTGCGTCCATCAGCAAGAGTCGGTCGCCGTATATGGTGCGCAGCGAGTCGACATACGACGACACGCGAGCGAGCGAACCATCGGTTGGCTGCTGGTTGATGAAGTCGTACGGGAAAAAGCGTCCGTGAACGTCGGTCGTCTCTATCATTCTTATCTTCACTGTCTTGTCTGCTTTGCTTCCTGCATAGGATGCTGCTGATAAGGCGAAAGCCATGAACATGGTCGCCAATGCCTTTGTATGATTTGTTTTCACTGTGTATGTTGTTGAGTTTAATAGTCTCAAAGTTACGTGTTTTAGGCAATATCCACAAATTATTCGTCGGTTTTTGAGTAATGCTTCGAAAATAAAGCGTAATTTTGCAATATCTTATATCAACAAACAAATTAAAAACCAACAATCTATGAACAAATCAGTTATATTAAGTATGGCTTTTGCCGCTGTGATGTCTTTCTGTTCGCTTGCGGCAAACGCACAATCGCTCTCTCCGTCTACAAAATGGCATTGGAACAAAGGCAAGATAATGATTGAGTCGCCCGAACGCCCTGCAGGACAGAAGGACGTGCTCGGACTGGCACTCCCGAAGATGAAGACGGTGCGCGTGGGCTTCGTCGGTCTTGGCATGCGCGGACCGAGTGCGGTAGAAGACTTCTGCTTGATACCTGGTGTGGAGATTGTGGCTCTCTGCGACTACGTAGAGGCGCGCGCAGCCAAGCAGAACGAGACGCTGCGCAAGCACGGACTGGCTCCTGCCGCCGTCTATTACGGCGAGAAGGGCTATGAGGATCTGTGCCGCCGCAACGATATCGACCTTGTATATATAGCTACCGACTGGGAGCATCATGCCGTTGTGGCAAAGTGCGCAATGGAGAACGGCAAGAACGTAGCCGACGAGGTGCCCTCGGCAATGAACCTTGAGGAATGTTGGCAGCTCATCGACCTGGCTGAACAGAAGCAGCTCAACTGCATGATTCTCGAGAACTGCTGCTACGACTGGTTCGAGATGCGCACTCTGAATATGGCGCAGCACGGCGTGTTCGGCGAGATACTGCATGCGCAGGGCGCATACATACACAATCTTGACGAGTTCTGGGACTATTACTGGAAGAATCCGAACGGATCCGACCCCGAGCAGCTCGGATGGCGACTGAAGTATAACCGCGAGAACCGTGGCGACATCTATGCCACACACGGACTTGGTCCGGTGGCGCAGCTGCTCGACATTCATCGCGGCGACCGCATGACTACGCTTGTGGCTATGGACACGAAGAGCGTTCACGGCAAAGAGCTTGTTGAGGCTAAGACCGGCAAGCCCTGCGACGACTTCCGCAACGGCGACCACACCACCACTCTCATACGCACAGCTAACAAGAAGGTGATAGAGTTGCAGCACGACGTGATGAATCCGCAGCCCTACAACCGCCTGTATCAGCTTACCGGAACGCGCGGATTCGCCAACAAGTATCCCGTCGAAGGCTATGCTCTCGACAGCAAGCAGCTTGCGGCAAGCGGCGTGCAGCCACAGGTCGACAATCTCTCTACGCACAGCTTCATGCCCGAGGCTGAGAAGCAGGCTCTCGAGGCCAAGTACGACCATCCTATTCTGAAGAAGTTCGGCAAGCTGGCTAAGGAGGTAGGCGGCCATGGAGGCATGGACTTCATCATGACCGCGCGCCTCGTGTATTGTCTGCAGAACGGTCTGCCGCTCGATATGGACGTATACGACTTGGCTGAGTGGTGCTCCATTGCAGAGCTTGGAGCTTTGTCGATGGACAACGACTGCGCTCCGGTGGCTTTCCCCGACTTCACGCGTGGTCTCTGGAACAAGTTCAAGGGCTACAGGCATGCTTATGCCACACCTGAGGAAGAGGCTCAGACCGAGGCTGCTGCCAACAAGTTCACAAAGGCATACAAGGAGGCTACTGCCAAGCTGAAGCTCTGGGCTCTCTACGACAATGTGCAGAACGCCAAGACCGACGCTGCGAAGAAGAAGGCGCAGACCCAGCTCGACAAGGCTGTGGCTAAGGCTAAGAATCATGCCGCAAAGCTTTGCGCTTTGTGATATTATATGTAACTTCGCCCCGAAACTAATCAAACTAAGCACTATCCACGTATGAAAAAAATCAAGTTGGGCTTGCTCCCTAAGATTATCATTGCCATTATCCTCGGTATCGGGTTCGGCATCGTGTCGCCCGAAATGCCCGTGCGCGTGTTCGTAACGTTCAACGCGCTCTTCAGCGAGTTCCTCGGTTTCCTTATTCCGCTCATCATCGTCGGACTCGTCACGCCGGCTATCGCCGACATCGGCAAGGGAGCCGGCAAGCTGCTTGTAATAACCGCACTCATGGCGTACGGCGCCACCGTCTTCTCCGGCTTCCTTTCTTATGGAGTGGGGCAGGCGGTGTTCCCGGCGCTCATAACCGACAACCTGCAACTGGCGCAGATTAGCGAGGCGAAGGGCATAGAGCCGTTCTTCACCGTGAGCATCCCTGCTTCGCTCAACATTATGACTGCTTTGGTTATGGCGTTCACCTTCGGTCTTGGCATCGCCCATCTTGAGTCGCACACGTTGAAGTCGATGTTCGGCGAGTTCCGCGACATCATCACAAAGACCATACAGGTAGTGGTGCTGCCGCTTTTGCCCATCTATATCTTCGGCATCTTCTTCAACATGACCCACTCGGGCGAAGTGTTCAAGGTGCTCAGCGTGTTCGTGAAGATTATCGGCGTAATTTTCGTGATGCACATCTTCCTGCTCATTTTCCAGTATTTCATAGCCTCGCTCTTCGTTCGCAAGAACCCGTTGCGCCTGCTTCTCAACATGATGCCGGCTTACTTCACGGCTCTCGGCACGCAGTCGTCGGCGGCTACCATTCCCGTCACGCTGCGCCAGACCATCAACAACGGCGTTAACAAGGACATTGCTGGCTTCGTCATTCCGCTCTGCGCCACCATCCACCTCTCGGGCAGCACGATGAAGATAGTGTCGTGCGCATTGGCGCTGATGATGATGCAGAATATTCCGTACGACTTCCAAATGATGTCGGGCTTCATCCTCATGCTGGGCATCACGATGGTGGCGGCGCCGGGCGTACCGGGCGGAGCTATCATGGCGGCTCTCGGCATACTCTCGTCGATGCTCGGCTTCGACGACCAGTCGCTCGCACTCATGATTGCGCTCTACATAGCTATGGACAGCTTCGGCACAGCCTGCAACGTCACTGGCGACGGCGCCATCGCGCTCGTCGTAGACAAACTCACCTACTGGCACAAACGCTCGCATAATAATAAAGATAATGTGTAGCGAAGCGGCTGTGTGCGCAAAAAGGAGATAAAATTATTATTTCCACAACAAAAAGTTTGGCGAATAGATATATTTATGTACTTTTGCAATCGGTATCGTTCTGTAGCGATATCATTAAACCATAAATAATGTAACAACTATGAACAGAAAAACAATTCTGACATCAGCCATTCTCGCACTGTTTGCAGTGGGACAGAGCTACGCCGACAACAGTTTTGTCGTGAAAGACTCGTCTACCGGCGCAAAGCAGATGGAGGCAAAGCTGAGCACAGTAAGTCGTATCTGCTTCAAGAACGGCAAGATGGAAGTAAGGTTCGCCGACAAAACCACACGCGAACTCGCTTTCACCAACTCTACCGTGCTGTACTTCGAAGGCGAACCGACAAGCGTTACGCAGGTCGTAGGCGGAGCCGAAGGCTTGCAAGTGATGTATGCTGGCGGATTCGTGTCGGCTAACGGACTTACCGGTCCTGCCAACGCTGCCATCTACAACATTCAGGGACAGCGTGCCATGAGCCTCAAGGCTTGGGACGGAACACCGGTCAGCACCGACGCGCTCAGCAGCGGTGTGTATATTCTTAAAGTTAACAACAAATCAATTAAATTCGTAAAGAAATGAAGAAATTCTTCTCTATAGCGGCACTCGCATTGGCGATGTCGACAGGCGTACAGGCACAGACCGACGTAGTACCCAACCGTATGATCATTAACTCTTCTGTAGCAAGCAAGGCTTACGCAGTAGACCATGTTGACAGCATCTCTTTCGCACGCAAGGACGGCGAAGTGAAGGCTAACGTAGAGTTCCTCAGATATGAAAAGGACGAGGATGAGAACGATGTGGTATACGTAAAGGTTACACGTACCGACCCGCGCAGTACTTTCAGAATCGACGTTCTGCCTACAAATACTGCAAAGCAGTACGACGACATTACATTCGCACGCTACTTCGAGCGTATGTCGGGTACGCAACTCGCTGAGGACTTCTCTGAGGGCAAACTCTCTGGCTTCGCTCGCGAGTTCACAGCCAACACTCCGTACACCGTTGTTACTCTCGCTTACGACGAGTACGGCGTGCCGTGCCAGGTTTCACGCGCAGAGTTCAAGACTCCGAAGGTGCCTACAGTGGGCACTCCGTCTGTGACATACACTGTCGACGAGACCACATCAAGCAGCTTCACTCTCACCGTTACTCCTAACAAGGATTGCGAGGAATTCTACTGGTGCCAGTTCGAGAAGGGTAAGGCACAGGAGCAGTTCGAGCAGTGGGGACCGATGATGGGTCTCTCAAGCATTGAGGCTATGATTAAGCAGTTCAGCGGCAAATCTTACTCTGATGAGGCTACAAACACATGGGATGGACTTGCTCCTGGTACCGACTATGAGGTAGCAGTGCTCCCAGTTGACGTAGAAGGCAACTTCGGCGACCTCGTTTACATCTACGTTACAACAAAGGGTCAGGGTGGCGAAGGCATTGCTCAGGTTACCGCAACCGTAGGCGACTACGTTAACAATGGTGGCTCGTATGTGCAGAACGTAACCTTCACACCGAACGACCAGACCGCCCTCTACCACGATGCTATCTGCGCTAAGGACAAGTACGAGGAGTTAGGTGGTGACAAGTGGGCTAAAGAATACCTCATGCAGGATATTCCGATGGACCCGAACTGGAACCAGTATGGAGTAGACAACTATATTTTCGAGGCAACTCCTAACACTGCCTACTATGCTCTTGCTCTCGCAAAGAACGCTAAGGGCGAGTGGGGTCCGCTCACAAAGCACGAGTTCACAACAGGTGCAGCTCCTGCAGGCGTAGCTCCTGCCAAGGCTGTTGCTATGCCGAAGCGCATCGCTACAAAGAAGGCAGCTAAGCGTACAGCCGTAGCTCCGGTTATGCGCACAATGACGCTCGTTCAGCAGTAAGAAAAGATAAATAAATAGAAAAGGTGCAACGTGTTTGACGTTGCACCTTTTTTGTTGGTACGCTATCGGGGTAATACTATCTCTGCCACAATCGGACGATGGTCGGAAGCCTGCGTGTTCAGAACATCCGAGAAAAGCGTAACCGCAGGCTGTTGCGCGCCTCCCTTTCCGTTTTTGCCCGCGCTCTTGCGTTTGTATGCAGCTATGTAGTCGAGACACTCCGTCGGCTTGTCGGCAGGCCACGACTTCTGCTTGCCGCTGCATATTTGGAATTTCTCCTCAAACTGGCGTATGAACGGCGAATCGGGCTTGTCGTTCAGGTCGCCAGCCACCACGAACGGCTTTCCGCTTTTCTTTGCCGCCTCCTCAATGATGCTTATCGACGCAATGCGGTCGGCTTCGGTGAGCGAGAGGTGGGTCGATGCAAATACGAAGTCGTCGAACTCCGCCACAAGCAGCGTTCGTGCCTCCTCACTTCCAGGCAGCGCATACTGTCTGACGCTTATCGGACGCTCGCGCGAGAGTATGCCGATGCCGTATTTGCCGCCTTCTAAGTCTATTGCGGGTGCATACGATGCGTAGTAGTTCAGCTGTTCTGCTATCTCGCCCAGCGCATAAGTGTTGTTCGTGCGCTGCGTCATGCTGTCCACCTCCTGCACCGCCACCACATCCGGCGATATTGCCCTCAGCACCTCGGCTATGCGCTTGTAGTTGAGCTGGTTGTCCATGCCCATGCCGTGCTGTATGTTATACGAAGCCACGCGCATCTGGTGCGGCGGTATGCCCGAGTTGTCTTGTGCGTTGCAAGTGACCGATGCGGTTATAGCCGCAGGCAGCAGAAGCGATAAGAATATGCGCTTCAGCTTTTGGTTTACTGTTTTCTTTGTTTTCATTCCTATTGTTTTCATTCTTATTGTTTTTTATAATTATCGTTTTCGAACCGCTAAGTTCGCAATAAAATCTGAGAACTGCAAGAGTTTGTAGCTAAAGTTGGTGGTGTAGAAACCCCAAAAGTGTTCTTCAAAATGCTAAAGATAGTCGTTGGACGGCGAACGGAATCCGATTGGGCGGCGAACGCAATCCGATCGGGCGGCGAACGGAATCTGATCGGGCGGCGAACGCAATCCGATTGGGTGGCGAACGGAATCTGATCGGACGGCGAACGCAAAAAAAGGGGTGCACTTGTCTCAAGTGCACCGCTTACTATGTTAGTTGCGTTGAAAAGCTATCTTTATTGTTTAGATACACTTTCAATCTGGTCAGACTTCGTACGCAAAAAGGGTGCACTTATCCCTCTCACTCGCGTATAATATTATAATGTGTACGCCCACAATCATGTGTTTTAATTGTAAACATCTGTTAAAATCAAGCTAAAAACCCAACTTTTTCCTGCAAAAGTTTTGGAGGTTTGCAAAAAAGCTATACCTTTGCATCCGCTTTCGAGAACGAACGAAACCTCAAGCAAAACGAGAGTGGAAAGCGTTCAGTGTAAGGCATTAAGATAGAGTTCTTTGAAAAGATTTACATAAGACAGAAGTAGTACAAGAAGCGAGAACGATGAATAATCGTTCTTGGGTAGAAGAAAAACGAACCGTCAAGTTTGTTTGACTTTAAACTATAATTTGGAAGCTCGTTCTGAACAGATACAAACAAATGCTACTCCGCAACGGCTTAGAGAGGCCTATGAAGGCTTAGAAAGGCTTAGTTAAAGAATAGCAGTAAAAGATATTTTACAATGTAGAGTTTGATCCTGGCTCAGGATGAACGCTAGCTACAGGCTTAACACATGCAAGTCGAGGGGCAGCATGTCGGTTGCTTGCAACCGATGATGGCGACCGGCGCACGGGTGAGTAACGCGTATCCAACCTACCCTTGTCCATCGGATAACCCGTCGAAAGGCGGCCTAACACGATATGCGGTTCACCGCAGGCATCTAACGTGAACGAAATGTGAAGGAGAAGGATGGGGATGCGTCTGATTAGCTTGTTGGCGGGGTAACGGCCCACCAAGGCAACGATCAGTAGGGGTTCTGAGAGGAAGGTCCCCCACATTGGAACTGAGACACGGTCCAAACTCCTACGGGAGGCAGCAGTGAGGAATATTGGTCAATGGACGAGAGTCTGAACCAGCCAAGTAGCGTGCAGGAAGACGGCCCTATGGGTTGTAAACTGCTTTTATAGGGGGATAAAGTGTGCCACGTGTGGCATATTGCAGGTACCCTATGAATAAGGACCGGCTAATTCCGTGCCAGCAGCCGCGGTAATACGG
>CDZB01070179.1_pt1 | contig 59096 bp, 46 predicted proteins | sample 554961 | NCBI WGS metagenome assembly CDZB01 (sample SAMEA3182106, study PRJEB8094) | gut metagenome | biome: human; feature: gut; material: Stool; isolation source: human stools | place: Canada | collected 2013-02-26 | reverse complement strand
TACACCGACAACTTCCGCAGATTCAACTACGATTCAAGGAAGATAGCCTGTTACTACGGCATAGCCCCATTCGGCAAAGATTCGGGTACCAGTGTGCATTCCGATCCGCATGTACACTACATGGCGAACCGCCAGATTAAGGCCATGCTGACGCAGGCTGCACTGGCTGCTGTCAACTTCAATCCCGTTATGGCAAGGTACTATATGCGACTCGTGGAACGCGGAAAGAAGAAGCAGGTTGCACTGAACAATGTCAAGAACAAACTTGTACATTTGGTCACAGCAATGGTTAGAAATCGCCAAACATTCACCCCTGAATATAAAATCTCAGCTTAAAATGAAAATAATGGTCAAAACATTTGGATTTTAACATAGAAAGCAGATGCACACAGATTGTTCGGGTGCCTTCAAGGGGGTGCACTTGTCTCCGCTCGGCTTTGCCGCTTGCCAGAGCAAGAAGTGCACCAACCAAGCAAACAGTGCCCTCTGTCTCTATTTTGTAGTTTTGACCACCCTCCACGCTGTTTTCTGCTGCGGTGTTCTCCCACGGATTTCACAGATGCACACAGATGGTTCGGGTGCGTAGAATCAACAACGGATTTATCGGATTAAACGGATTTTTTTGGTGCCTTCAAGGGGGTGCACTTGTCTCAAGTGCACCAACCGAGTACATGAATGCCGTTTGCTTTGTTGGTGCAGCTGAGACAGCTGCACCCCCTGGAGGTTAGTGGCTGCGTGGGTACGGCAGGAATGCCGTATCCTCCTACATTAGCATCCGTTTAATCCGATAATTACGCCGCCAACGAATCCGTTTAATCCGAAAACTACGCCGCAAGTGAATCCGTTTAATCCGATAAATCCGTTGTTAATATAACGCAAGCAGCGATGTTTTCCCACGAATTTCAGATGGTTCGGGTGCGTAGAATCAACAACGGATTTATCGGATTAAACGGATTTTTTTTGGTGTCTTCAAGGGGGTGCACTTGTCTCCGCTCGGCTTTGCCGCTTGCCAGAGCAAGAAGTGCACCAACCGAGCAAGCAGTGCACCAACCGGCAGCACATGAATGCCGTTTGCTTTGTTGGTGCAGCTGAGACAGCTGCACCCCCTGAAGAGTGTCATCAGCTTTGTTGGTGCAGCTGCACCCCCTGAAGAATGCCGTCTGTTTTGTTGGTGCAGCTGAGACAGCTGCACCCCCTGAAGAGTGTCATCTGCTTTGTTGGTGCAGCTGAGACAGCTGCGCCCCCTGGATGGTACGTTTAAAACAAAAAAGAGGAGTCTCGGTGTTTGCCGAGGCTCCTCTTTGTCTTTATTATATGCTTGTCCGAGTGTCAGACTTAGCGTACTATGAATTTCTTGTTGTTACTTACGAGCACGCCGTGCTTGCTTGTGACTTTGCGACCGCTCAGGTCGTAAAGAGTGGTGTCGGCGAGCGTTTTTTTTTCATTCTTGTTGTTCACAACGCCATTGATGGCAGAAGACGGGTCGGCATCTACGCCGCCGAACATGAACACGCTGTTAGCAGGCAGAGTGAGTGTGAGCTGCTGGTCGATGTCTATAGCCTCGCCCTCGGTGAGACCCTCCAGAGCTGCCTGGTCGTCGAACGGCTTTGTGAGGACGATCTTGCCAGAGATGTTAGCCGGAATCTCCAGAGCCTCACGCAGAGTGAGAGTGATTGACTTCGCCTTTGTGTCGCCGTTGCGCAGGGTGAGTGTCGACTTCTTGCCGTTCCATGCTGCCCAGCCGTATATCTCGTGGCTATAGCCGTTCCACGGATTGCCACCTACCCAGTGAGCGTCCATCAGCACGTCAGCGTTGTCCTTCTGCCACTTGATGAGGTCGGCGAGGTCAGACCACAGCTTGCCGTTGTTGATGTTGTCCATGAGCTTATAGTCGTTGTAGAGCTCTACCATGCCGCTACCGCAAGCGAATGCGCAGCGCAGCTCGTTGAGAGCGTTCTCGTAGTTCATGTTCTTGCTCACGTCGCCGTGCTCGGTGAGGATGAAGCCGTGAGTCATCAGCGTGTTGATCGGGCAGAGCGGAGAGTCGGTGACGTAGATGTTATATACCTGCATGTCGCGATATGTGATCCACGCCTCGCGGTCGTTCGGGTTGGTGCCGATCTTCTTCCAGTCGGCGTCCTGACGCCATGTAGCGTCGGTGATCTTGTACCAGAACGGTGAAGCCCATGTGCCTACTGTAGTGTTGAAGAAGATGTCCTCCTTGAGGTTATCGCGGATGTACTGCTCCATACGGATGATGCCCTCAGCGTTCTCGTTGCCGGTGTCGCCCGGGTCGGGACCTACGGCTGTACCCTGAGCAGAGATGCCGTCGAACTTGAAGAAGCCGAACGAGCCCTTGCCGTTCTCGTCGTGCTGGTTCTTCACGAGGTTTGTTGCTGCTGCGAGGAATGTGTCGTAGTATTTAGGGTTAGAGAGCTGCATGCCGCCGTTGTTCTTCCAGTAGTTGCGACGATATTCGCCGCTCTGTCCGTAGCCACCTACCGGACCGAGCCAAGCACCTACGCTTGCGCCCATGTCGGCAGCCTGCGAAGCAATGTCGCGCATCTCTCTTGGGAAACCGCTATGGAATGTCCATGTGCCGTAGTTGTCCCATCCGTCGTCGATTACGAAGTTCTTCGGAGCCACGTTGTAGCGGTCCCAGAGGCTGCTCTTCCAGTGTGCCAATACGTCGAGCACGCCGTCGGCAGTCATGTTTGTGTACTCTCTGCCAGGAGCAGCGTTGTTGCGGTCGATGTTAAGCTCATACCAGCTGATGTAGCATGGGTTAGCACGCCAAGGCACAGCACGCTCGCGCTCAGAGTAAGCCAGGAACGAACGGCGCTTTTGTGTCTCGCGGATGTTCTTCGAGCTCTGCTTGCCGTCCTGTGCGATGAGGCCCACAACGGCAGACACCTTCCATGTGTCGCCCTTCTTCAGAGTGGTGTGGCGGCTCCACATGCCCTGAATTACAGAGTAGTCGGTGTTAGCCACGTCTTCTACGGTGTTGAAAGCTGTAGGAGTCTCAAGACCAGCGAATATCTTGTCGTTCAGAACCACCTTGCCGCGTGTGTTGCCGATAGCGCTCGGCTTGCTGCCTGCAGCCTTGGTGTCCACCTTGTACGACATCGGTATGATGCTGAACATATCCACGTCGTCTACGCCGGTGAGTTCCATCTCGGTGCGCAGGTAGTGGCTGCCCGAGCGCAGCACGGCGCGCCATACGATGCTGATCTGCTGTCCGTTGTACGAGTATGTGTAGTTAGCTTGCAGAGCCTTGCCGGCATAGTGCTTGGCGCCGCGGATGGCGTTCGGCTCGGCAGCGAGGTCTACCAGCTCTACCTTTCCGAGAGTCATCTGGCTTGCTGCCACGCTCACGCCCGAACCGAAGTTCACGTAGAAAGGCTCTGTGCCAGCCACGAGGTTCATAGCCTTAGAGCCGAGGAAGTAGATAGCCTTTTCGGTGTTGAGGAAGCTTGCCTGGAGCACGTTGTTGCCCAATGTGTATACGTTGTTCTCCTGCCATGCAGACGCGTCGCCCACCTTGTCCTGCTGAATAGGATAGAGCCATGCGTTGGTGTACGGCTCGCTGTCCTCGAGTGTGGGCAGGTCGTAGTATGCTACGGTGATGGTCTTTGTCTCGGGGTCGATCTGTACGGTGGCGAACTTGCCTTCCTTCTCGGGAGCGGTGACGTCGCTCGGCAGCAGCGAACCGCTTACGGTGATAGTCTCGCCGTCGTTGTATTTCTTGCCGTTGATTGTGACGCTTGCACCGCTAACGGTGTACGTGTTCGACACCATCTCATGCAGCACCCATGCGCTGCCGTTGTCCTGCTTGCCGTTGTCCTGCCACAGGCCCACGGTGATGGTCTTGTTGTCGAGCGGGTTGAAGTCGACGCCGCCGTGCCAGTTCATGTACTTGTCAGCCTTGCCGGTAGAGGTGATAGGCTGGAACTCGTAGGCAGCCGAGCCGTTCTGCGCGGTTGTCTTTGTAGCCTTCCACGGCTGGGCGCTCGCCTTGTCGCTGATGAGCTTAGCCTTGCTCGGACCGTTGCTGTAGCTGTAAGCCTGGTCGTAAGAGACCCACACCTTGCTGTCGACGTTATAGATGAGATACTGGCCTTCTGTGCTTGTGGCATAGAAAGCGAACTTGCCTGCGTTCTCGCTCTTTTGTGTAGGCGAGGTGTACGGTGTCATCGTCAGCCCGTTGCAGTTGCTGATGGTGTACACTCTCTCGGGGTTGTTTACATTCGCCGAGGCAGTGATGTCACTGGTCTGTGCCCATGCTGAAGATACCCCCCCCAGCAGCAGCGAACAGCGCCAATGAAAGAAGATAACGAATACTCATTGTCTTTGGTTTTGCAACACTTTTAGTTAGTAATAAATAATAAAGTAGCCTGTGTAACAGAAGATAGTAGTTAGTTCTTGAAGTATAGTCTGTCATTCCACGCCTTGTCATGTTGTAGAGTCAGCTTGCTTCAGTGTTGCAAAAATCAAGTAGCTATGATTCTACAATAGACGCTGCAAAGTTACGAATAATTTCTGATATGTTGGTTGTTTTTCTATGATATTTCAAGGGCGCACTTGTCTCCGCTCGGCTTTGCCGCTTGTCAGAGCAAGAAGTGCACCGACCGAACAAGCAGGGCCCAATTCAAGGGGGTGCACTTGTCTCAAGTGCACCGACCATGAAGTGCACCAACCAAGCACATGAATGCCGTCTGCTTTGTTGGTACAGCTGAGACAGCTGCACCCCCTGGAGGTTTGTGGCTGCGTGGGTACGGCAGGAATGCCGTACCCTCCTACATTAGCATTGGTACACTCAACATTTTCAATAAATCTGCGTAAGCAGAATTGTAAATTATATTTCAGCAATACAATAAAACGGCAATAACAGTCATAAGAAACAAAATCAGCAAGTTGGTCTTAATTGATTTAATGCCGTTTTGTTTCCATGTGATTATTGTATCACGAATTACCATAAAGTATGCAAGTGATACAATAATAATATCAAACGGGAACTGTTTAAATAACTCTTTCATGAAGCACATCTTGCAAATTCGATAGTAAATATCAGTACCCCGATTGGTCCGTACATTTTCTTAGCAACTGTCTTGAATACTCTTTTTAATACTGCCTTACTCCAATTTTTAGCTGTTGATTGTGATAGTGCATATATAGCATCAACTCCTAAGGCATCTCCTAGACATCTAACATAGGGTTTAATGTTTTCCCAAGAGTTATTGACTGTGTTTTGTGAGAATTTCTGTTGTGCATATTCTTCTTTTATTAATGCAGTAACAAAAGGAACTATTTCAGATTCATCGGCATCATTTTCCTGTAACATATCTTGGATTTCGTCCTCAGTAAAACCTTTTTCATAGAGATATTGCTTGCTACTGGAAATTAATGGATTCAGTGCTTGTTTTGTTTCAATATCAGATATCAATAACATCCCATCACACGATTCGTCTTTTATGAGACTTAATTTTGCTCCAGTATTTCCTACTAATTCAACAATTTGTTTGGGAGTTTTTAAGTCTTTAAAATTTATCGGTGTATCTTTAAATTTAAGATTTACATAAATTGGTTTTATTTTTTCGGATGTAGGAACGGTATGTGTTTCTAAGGTTGCACGGGTTTGGGTATAGAAATTAGCTCCGTTCACTCCTTCTATCAGATCTTGATTAAGAAACTCGTTCATATTTTTGCAGAGAAGGCGTACAAAGGCGTTGGAAGATTCGTCAGAGGAATGCTCAATGTTTTCTGTTGAATCATTTTGGCATGACGAAAACGTAGCAACGATACTTGCTATTATAATTCCGATAAATACTATAAATTTAGTTTTGGACATAATTAATTAAGGTTAAGTTTTTTTCTCTACTCATATAGCTTTTCGATTCCGCTCCTTTATTCACGTGGGTGAGCAGTATGGTCTGCACAAAAATAATAGCACTTTGGGTTTGTTGATACAAAGGTAATAGTAATTAAATGAAATTACAAATTTATTTGCGATAAAATAGCATTTTGTTGATTAAATAGTTTGCTCACGAATTTGATAAGATACTAATGTGCGAGGATACATGGCGTGTAATTCCGCAGCAAGTGAATCCGCTTAATCCGATAATTCCGCCGCCAACGAATCCGTTTAATCCGCGTTTACATAATGCAAGCAGCGATGTTTTAATTGGTGTAACAGGCTGCGTGGGTATGGCAAGGATGCCATACCCTCCTACATTAGCATCCGCAATCTGTGGGAGTATATCCAGCAGAAGGTTCTGTGAGTTCTGCGTGTTCTGTGGGAGATGACTCTTCCGCTCTGAAATTTTCTCAAAAAAACTTTGGAACCCTCCACCAAACCCCATGCAAATATTGTACAAGTGAGTGCAGCGAAAAAGTTCATTATAGAGAAATGGAAGTCGTGTTTTTAGGTTTAAAAAGGCGAAAGTAGGATGAAAGGCAATAAAATCTGAGGGTTTTTAGTGGAAAAACATAGAAAAACAGATTTACACAGATTGTCAGGGTGCGTAGTGTCTCCCACAGAATTCACAGAATTCACAGAAGTATGGTGCAAAAAAATCCCACAGATTTCACAGAGCACGCAGAAGTCTTAGTCTAAAACATCTGTGTAAATCTGTGAAATCTGTGGGAGTATATCTCATCAGAAGCTTCTGTGAATTCGGCGTATTCCGTGGGAGTACATCTCATCAGAAGATTCTGTGAATTCGGCGTATTCCGTGGGAGTACATCGCAGCAGCAGGCTGCGTGGGGTAGGCAGGGATGCCGTACCCTCCTATGCGCGTTCTTTGTAGATGACGTTGTTGGCGCCGCTGGTGATCTTGAGCGCTTCGGGGTGCTCCTTGATGAACGAGTCGATATGGCGCACGCGCTTGCTTTCGAGAATCTCGTCCACGGCGATGAGGATGCCCGTCTCCTCGACGTCGCCGAAGCCGTAGTTGATGGCGGTGCCGAAGAGCTTCATGGTGGGCGAGAGCGACATGTAAGCGTTCACGAGTGGCGGGATGTTATAGCCCAACGCACGAATCTCGTGGTTGAGTATGAGATAGTCCTTCTTGAAGTCGTCCTCGCAGAACAGCGCCGCAAGCTCCTCCTCCGGCGTCTCTATCTTCAGCGGATGGAGTGGCAGGATGAGGTTGTCCTTGTCGTCGAAGTGCTTCTTGAGGAAGTAGAGAATCATGTCGCGGCCGCGGCGTATGTACGACGGGTACATAGTCATCTTGCCGAAGAAATACTTCACGTTAGGCTTGATGACGGTGAGTGCGCCGAGACCGTCCCACAGGTTGTCGAGCGCGAAGAGGCTCTTCGCTCCGCGTCGTGTGCTCTGGTATTCGAGCGTCACGAACGAGCGGCCCAGCTCGATGGTGTAGGGCATATAGTCGTCGATGAACTTGTCGGAGAAGTGGAACATGTGGCTTGTGGCGAGCTTCGGCTGGCGGTTTTCGTCAAGCTCCCAGTCGGTGCCGAGCAAGTATCGGTATCCGCCGATTATCTCCTCCGCCTCGGGGTTCCACACGATGAGCTGCTTATAGCAGTTAGCGCAGGTGTCGAACTCGTCGATGTCCATCGACTTGCCGGTGCCGCCGCCCGCTTCGCGGAATGCTATCTCGCGCAGTCGGCCTATCTCGCGCATCACGTTCGGCGCGTTGTGTGCCGTGATGATGTATATCTCGTTGTTGCTCTTGTTGGTCATGCGGAGCTGGCGCTCGGGCGTGAGTTCGCTCTTGAGCAGCTCTTTGCTTACCGGTTCAATGATTGGTTCTTCCATTTGTGTGTTGTTTTTTCTTGCTTTCTCTTCTGGTTGGGGTGGTTGTTGGGGGCGCTTTTGGGGGCGCTTAGGCCTTTCTAAGCCTTCTTGGGCATTCTTAAGCCCTCCCCGACGGGGAGGGTTGGGAGGGGCTTAGCTTGTACACCTCCTGCTGCACCCACTGTGCCCACTCGTACGGCGTGCGGCTCTTGTCGAACGTCTGCCAGGGTATAGGCTTTCCGATGTATATGTCGAAGTGTTTGCCCACGTTGCGGTACATCTCGTCGACGAGGAATATCATGGCGAGGTTGAACGGCAGCCAGCGGTCGCTGAACTTGGCGATGCGGTAGAAGCGCTCCGAGTTGCGTCCGCTGAAATAGATGGGCACTACGTCGCGGTGGCACTCCACGCTCTTCGTTATGAACGTCTTCTTCCACGGCAGGTCGTGTATCGAACCATCCTTCTGCTTGCGACTGTTCAGTCCGGCGGGGAACATGAGCATGTGGTTGTCGCTCTTGAAACCTGCCTCAACCATGCGCGGGAAGTCGCGTCCCTGCCGACCGGTCTTGTTGATGCCGATGCACACCGGCGCCAAGCCCGGCAGATTCATCAGCAAGTCGTTGACGAGGTAGCGGAAGCGTCCGTCGTAGTGGCGTCCGATGATTGAGCCGAGCGCCACGCCGTCCTGTCCGCCCAGCGGATGGTTGGACACGAACGTGTATAGTTTGCCGTCGTCTTTCGGCGGAAGGTTCTCCTTGCCGATGATGCGTATGTCCATCTTCAGATAGCGCACGGTAGACTCCAGCCACTCTACGCCGCTCTCGTCGCGGTGCTCCCAGATGAACGCATTCACCTGGTCCTGGTGGATGATTTTCTTGAGCCATCCGACGAGCATGCGCGGCACGTAGCGCGCCTTGCTGCCCATCTTGCTGCGCAGTATCTTTTCGATGTCTATTGTCTTTTCTGTTATCTCGTTCATATACCCGAAATATCTGTTACTTTTTCGATATTTGGTGCAAAAATACTACATCTTTTTTACATACGAACAATTTCGCACAAGAAATGTCGTATTTAAACAAAATTGATAAAGATTTGTAACCATGTGTGCGAATTTTTGTGTACCTTTACACCCAAATACGCATATATAATGTATAAGAACAACACTGACAATCCTACAACAGCAACAACATATCATGTACCGGTGCTTCTCGGCGAGAGCGTCGACGGACTCGACATCAAGCCGGGCGGCGTTTACGTAGATGTCACCTTCGGTGGCGGAGGACACTCGCGCGAGATACTCTCGCGGCTCACCGACGGCGCACACCTCTACAGTTTCGATCAGGACGCCGACGCCGAGCGCAACATTCCCGATGCCGGCGACAGCTTCACGTTCGTGCGCAGCAACTTCCGCTATCTGAAGAACTGGATGCGCTACTACGGCGTGGAACACATCGACGGACTGCTCGCCGACCTTGGCGTGTCGTCGCACCACTTCGACGACGCCGAACGCGGATTCTCGTTCCGCTTCGACGCGCCGCTCGACATGCGCATGAACAAGCGTGCCGGACGCACCGCTGCCGAGATAGTGAACACGTACGACGAGGAACGACTCGCCGACATCTTCTACATCTACGGCGAACTGAAGAACTCGCGACGCATAGCCGCAGCGCTCGTCAAGGCACGTCAGCAGGCGGAGATAAAGACAACGAAGGATTTTCTGGCTGCCGTGGAACCTTTCTTCAAGCGCGAGCGAGAGAAAAAGGACATGGCGCGACTCTTTCAGGCATTGCGTATTGAAGTGAATCACGAAATGGATGCGCTGCGCGAGATGCTGCTCGCAGCTACCGAACTGCTCGCCCCCGGCGGACGACTCTCGGTGATAACCTACCACTCGCTCGAAGACCGCATGGTGAAGAACATCATGAAGTCGGGCAACGTGGAGGGAAAGGTGCAGCAGGACTTCTTCGGACGTATCGAGACGCCGTTCCGCCTCGTCAACAACAAGGTGATACTGCCCTCGGAACAAGAACAAGAAGAAAACCCACGCAGCCGCAGCGCAAAACTAAGAATTGCTGAAAAGAAATGAGACAATGAAAGAAGATAACTCCATAACAGACGCCATAAAGGTGGATGTGACCAACACAGAAGACAACGCTAAGGGCGAACAGACGACTGGCGAAACGACTGCCAACGACGTAGACAGCGCACCGTCGCTGCGCACCATCATACGACAGCAAGCCATAGAAGACGAGCTGCCGCTGACGAAGAACGTGACGCTGGGAAAGATTCTCGGTGGCGAAATGCTCAACACGCAGTTCCTGCGACAGCAGATATGGGTGATAGTGTTAATAACGCTGTTCATCATCGTCTATATCTCGAACCGATACAAGTGTCAGCAGAACCTTATCAAGATAGACAATCTGCAGAGCGAGCTGGAGGACGCAAAGTACAGAGCACTCTCAAGTTCGAGCGACCTCACGCAGCAGACTCGCGAGAGCAAGGTGCTCGAACGCCTGCACAACGACAAGGACAGCACGCTGCACATACCTACGCAGCCACCGTATATTATAACCATTCCTAATCAAGAAGAGAAATGAGCAAGTTTGATAGCAAGAAAGTAATGCCACGCTATGCGTTCCTTGCCGTTATAATGACGCTGGTGGCTATAGGCGTGCTGGGAAAGACGCTGTATATCATGACGGCGAAGCGCGCATACTGGGAGGAAGTGGCAGACCGCGTGAAGGTAGACAGCCTCAAGACGCAGCCTATGCGCGGAAACATACTGAGCTGCGACGGACAACTCATGGCGTCGTCGCTGCCGCAGTATAACATATTCATGGACTTCAATGCGCTGCGCGTAGCGAAGAAGGACACGCTCTTCTGCGAGAAGATCGATTCTATCTGCACAGGGCTCAACGCTATCTTCCCCGACCGCACGGCGGCTGAGTTCAAGAAGCATCTCATGGAGGGCTTCGAGAAGAACAAGCAGCACTGGCCCGTGTGGAACCGACGCATCAACTACAGCACGTTCTCAGAAGTGAGGCGTCTGCCTGTGTTCCGTCTGAAAACCAATATGGGCGGTTTCCACTGGGAGGAGCATAACGCTCGCAGACTGGCGTACGGTTCGCTCGCAGGCCGCACCATCGGAAAGATGTTCGGCGCGAAGGATACCGCACAATGCGGACTCGAACTCTCGTACGACTCGCTCCTTAGAGGCGTAGAGGGCATACGGCACAGACGCAAGGTGCTGAACAGATATCTCGACATCACGGATACTCCGCCGGAGAACGGCGCCGACATCGTCACTACTATCGACGTGTCGATGCAGGACCTCGCCGAACGCGCGCTGCTCAAGGAGCTGCGACTCATCAACGCCAATGTGGGCGTGGCTATCGTGATGGAGGTGAAGACCGGCGACATCAAAGCCATCGTTAACATGACGAAGTGTGACGATGACGACTATCACGAGATAAAGAACCACGCTATAAGCGACTTGCTCGAACCGGGTTCGGTGTTCAAGACCGCAAGCATAATGGTGGCGCTCGACGACGGAGTGGTCGACACAACCTACCGCGTGGAGACTGCCGGCGGCGTCTGGCCGATGTATGGCAGAGAGATGAAGGACCACAACTGGCGACGTGGCGGCTACGGCATGCTCACTCTGCCGCAGACGCTCATGGTGAGCTCAAACATCGGAGTCAGCCGCATCATCGACGACCACTATCACAACACACCAGAGAAGTTTGTGCAGGGAATATACCGCCTCGGACTCGCCGACGACCTGCACATTCCGCTGCAAGGCGCATCGCCGGCACGCATCCGAATGCCGAAGAAAGACTCGCGAGGCAAGCAGTATGTCAACTGGAGCAAGACCACTCTGCCCTGGATGAGCATCGGCTACGAGACGCAGGTGCCGCCTATCTCCACTCTTACCTTCTACAACGCCATTGCCAACGGCGGAAAGATGGTTGCGCCGCGCTTCGTGAAGGCTGTGATGAAGGACGGAGTAGTAATAAAAGAGTTCGACCCCGTAGTGCTGCGTGAGCAGATAGCCAAGGAGTCGACGATAAAGAAGATAACCACGATACTTGAGCACGTAGTGAGTCAGGGTCTCGGAAAGAAAGCCGGCTCGCAGTCGTTCCTCGTCGCAGGAAAGACCGGAACGGCTCAGATCTCGAAAGGAGCCGCCGGCTATAAGAGCGGACAGATGAACTATCTGCTGTCTTTCGCCGGCTTCTTCCCCGCATACGAGCCGCGCTACAGCTGCATCGTCTGCATACAGAAGTCGGGTCTGCCGGCTTCGGGCGGCGGCATGAGCGGCGTTGTGTTCCACGACATCGCAGAAGGTATCATGGCGCAGAGCCTCAAGCTGGAGGCTTCTGACGCTCGCGACTCGCTTTCTGTTCTCATCCCGCAGGTTAAGAGCGGCAATGTGCTGGCTGCAAGCTATGTGCTTGAACATCTCGGCGTGAAGCAGCGCACAGACTGGGACGGCTCTTATCTCAACGGAAACCCCATCTGGGGACGCGCCGACGAGAGCGACAGAAGTATCATTCAGCTGAAACGCGTAAACGAAGGCGACAAGTCGGTAATGCCCGACGTTCACGGCATGGGAGCTCGCGACGCCGTCTTTCTTATCGAGAGCAGAGGCGTAAAGGTTAGGCTCACGGGCAGAGGAAAGGTAACGGAGCAGAGCATCGGCGCAGGAGAAAGGATAAAGAAGGGCATGGTATGCTCGCTTAAACTCGGATAAAAAAACAAGATATATGAAACTTAAAGAATTGCTTAAGAACATCACCGTTCTTGCTGTTAAAGGCAGCGATGATGTAGAAGTGACGGGTGTCAACATAGACTCTCGCCGTATCAAGGACGGACATTTGTTCGTGGCAATGAAGGGCACTCAGGTAGACGGACACAAGTTCATACCTAAGGCGGTGGAGCTCGGCGCAAAGGCTGTGCTCTGCGAGGAAATACCAGAACAAACCGACGAAAACGTAACTTATGTGCAGGTGGCAAGCACCGAAGACGTAGTGGGTGAGGTGGCAACAACGTTCCACGGCAATCCTTCTACCAAGCTGAAGCTCGTAGGAGTGACCGGAACGAACGGTAAAACCACTATCGCCACCTTATTATATAATATGTTCTCGAAGATGGGACATAAGTGCGGACTGCTTTCTACCGTGTGCAACTACATCGTTGACGAGGCTGTGCCGGCAGACCACACGACGCCAGACCCGATAGCGCTGAACGAACTGCTTCACCGCATGGTGGATGCAGGCTGCGAGTACGCCTTCATGGAGTGCTCGTCTCACGCCATAGCGCAGAAGCGCATCGGCGGACTCACTTTCGCCGGCGGTCTGTTCACCAATCTCACACGAGATCATCTCGACTATCACAAGACTTTCGAGAACTACCGCAACGCGAAGAAGGCTTTCTTCGACATGTTGCCCAAAACTGCCTTCGCCATCACCAACGCCGACGACAAGAACGGCATGATTATGGTGCAGAACACGAAGGCTCAGGTGAAGACATACTCTATACGCAGTGTGGCTGACTTCAAGGCTCGCATAATAGAATGCCACTTCGAGGGCATGTATCTCGAGATAGACGGTAGGGAAGTAGGCGTACAGTTCATCGGCAAGTTCAACGTGAGCAACCTGCTGGCTGTCTACGGCGCGGCAGTTATGCTCGGCAAGAAGCCCGAAGACGTGCTCGTCGTGATGAGTACGCTGCACAGCGTGAGCGGACGTCTCGAACCTATCCACTCGCCGGAGGGCTACACCGCCGTTGTCGACTATGCCCACACGCCGGATGCTCTTGAGAACGTGCTCAACGCCATACATGAGGTGCTCGACGGAAAGGGCGAGGTAATCACCGTATGCGGAGCCGGCGGCAACCGCGACAAGGGAAAGCGTCCGCTTATGGCGCAGGAGGCTGTGAAGCAGAGCGACCGCGTGATAATCACAAGCGACAACCCGCGCTTCGAGGAGCCGCAGGACATCATCAACGACATGCTCGCCGGACTCAACGCGCAGCAGATGAAGAAGGTGATAACCATTGTCGACCGCCGCGAGGCTATACGCACCGCCTGCATGATGGCAAAGAAGGGCGACGTAGTGCTCATAGCCGGCAAGGGACATGAGAACTATCAGGATGTAAAGGGTGTGAAGCATCACTTCGACGACCATGAAGTGGTACGTGAGTGCTTTTAGAATTTAAATTCAAAACTCAGAAATGTTATATTATCTTTTTCGTTTCCTCGAAGAATACGGCATCAGTGGCTCGCACATGTGGGGCTACATTTCGTTCCGTTCGCTGTTGGCGCTGATATTGTCGCTCGTTATCTCGGCATGGTTCGGCGAGAAGTTTATCAAGTATCTCAAGCGCAAGCAGATTACTGAGACTGCGCGCGACGCAAGCATCGACCCGTTCGGTGTGAAGAAGATAGGAGTGCCGTCGATGGGCGGTGTCATCATCATCGTCTCCATCCTTGTGCCGGTGCTTCTGCTCGGACGCCTGCGCAACATCTACCTCATATTGATGATTGTCACCACGCTGTGGCTCGGTGTGCTGGGCGGCATGGACGACTTCATAAAGATATTCCGCCACGACAAGGAAGGCTTGAAGGGCCGCTACAAGATAGTAGGTCAGGTGGGTATCGGTCTGATAGTGGGTCTTGTGCTGTGGGCGTCGCCGGACGTCAAGATGAACGAGAACCTCGTTTACGAGCGTCAGGGTCAGGAGATAGTAGTGAAGCATCAGAGCGAAGCGCACAAGTCGCTAAAGACAACCATCCCGTTCGTCAAGAGCCATAACCTCGACTACTCGCGCATTACGAGCATCTTCGGCGAGCACCGCGTTGCGGCAGGCTGGATATTGTTCGTGATAATGACCATCATCGTGGTGACAGCGGTGAGCAACGGCGCCAACCTCAACGACGGTATGGACGGCATGTGCGCCGGCAACTCCGCCATCATCGGTGTGGCGTTGGGCATACTGGCGTATGTAAGTTCGCACATAGAGTATGCGAGCTATCTTAACATAATGTACATACCGGAGTCGCAGGAGCTTGTGGTGTTCCTCTGCGCCTTTGTGGGTGCGCTGATAGGTTTCCTCTGGTACAACGCCTATCCGGCTCAGGTGTTCATGGGCGACACCGGCTCGCTCACAATCGGCGGTATCATCGCCGTTACTGCGATAATCATCCACAAGGAGCTGCTTCTGCCGATACTCTGTGGCATCTTCTTCGTGGAGAGTCTGAGCGTCATACTGCAGGTCTACTACTACAAGCTGGGCAAGCGTCGCGGCGTTAAGCAGCGCATCTTCAAGCGCACGCCTATCCACGACAACTTCCGCACGCAGGCTTCGCAGCTCGACCCCGACTGCAAGTATCTCATCACTCGACCGAAGGGTGCATTCCACGAGTCGAAGATTACGGTTCGCTTTTGGATTACGACGATAATCCTGGCGGCTATGACCATTATAACATTAAAGATTAGATAGGAAGGGTGATGAGATGGTGAGATGGTGAGGTGTTGAGATGTTGACATTTCCATTGTTATGTTGAGATGTTTGCATTTCCAATGTTTCTGAATCGTCTCATTTCTCAGCAGAAATACATCTTTCTTGGTTCTAAAATCATAAAACAATGAAAAGAATAGTTATTCTTGGAGCCGGCGAGAGTGGAGCCGGTGCCGCAGTGTTGGCAAAGAAGGAAGGTTTCGACGTGTTCGTTAGCGACATGTCTGCCATCAAAGACAAATACAAGAAGCTGCTCGACGACCACGCCATCGAGTGGGAGGAGCGTCAGCATACCGAGGAGAAGATTCTCTCTGCCGACGAAATCATCAAGAGTCCGGGCATACCGAAGGAGGCTCCAATGGTGAAGGCTGCGATGGAGAAGGGTATACACATCATCAGCGAGATAGAGTTTGCGGGCCGCTACACCCACTCGAAGATGATCTGCATCACCGGCTCGAACGGCAAGACAACAACGACGTCGCTCATCTATCATATCTTCAAGACGGCAGGCTACGACGTGGGCTTGGCAGGCAACATCGGACGCTCGCTTGCGCTGCAGGTGGCTGAGGATCCGCACGAATACTACATCATAGAGCTTAGCTCGTTCCAGCTCGACAACATGTACGACTTCCACGCCAACATCGCCATCCTGCTGAACATCACGCCCGACCATCTCGACCGCTACGACTACTGCATGCAGAACTACGTGGACGCGAAGATGCGCATCATACAGAACCAGACCGACAAGGACTCGTTCATCTACTGGAACGACGACCCAGTAATCAAGCGCGAGCTGGAGAAGTACGACATCAAGGCTATACAGTATCCGTTCTCGGAGCTGAAGGAGAAAGGCTCCATCGGCTATATGGAGGACGGCGAGTATACCATCGAGAAGCCTACGCCGTTCAACATGGAGCAGGAGGAGCTGTCGCTCACAGGCAAGCACAACATATACAACTCGCTGGCTGCGGGCATCGCGGGCAACATCACGGGCATCAAGAAGGACGTGATACGCCAGAGCCTGAGCGACTTCCCGGGCGTGGAGCATCGTCTGGAGAAGGTGTGCAAGGTAGGCGGCGTGCAGTATGTCAACGACTCGAAGGCTACGAACGTAGACGCCTGCTGGTATGCTCTTGAGAGCATGAAGACGCCTACCATTCTCATCATCGGCGGCAAGGACAAGGGCAACGACTATAACGAGATTCTCGATCTGGTGAAGCAGAAGTGCAAGGCGCTTGTGTTCCTCGGAGCCGACAACAAGAAGCTGCACGACTTCTTCGACAACGTGGGCCTGGAGATTCGCGACACCCACTCGATGAAGGACTGCGTGGCGGCTTGCTACGAGCTGGCTGAGCCGGGCGACACCGTGCTGCTGAGTCCGTGCTGCGCAAGCTTCGACCTCTTCAAGAATATGGAGGACAGAGGCGAGCAGTTCAAGACGTTGGTGAGAGGGCTGTAATAGGGTGTTGAGATGTTGAGATGTTGAGAAATGGGTTGAGGTGGTGAGATGGTGAAAGAAAGGTGGTGTGGTGGTGTGATGGTGTTATGTTGAGATTTGTATTGCTAATGTCAACACCTCACCATCTCAACACTTCAACACCTCACCATCTCACCATCTCACCATCTCACCATAACATCACACATCTCACCATCTCACCACAACAACACCTCAACATAAAATAGCAACAAGCAATGATAAACAAGACATTAGGCAATATATTCAAAGGCGACAAGGTGATATGGATGGTGTTCTTCTTCCTGTGCCTTGTCAGCATCATCGAGGTGTATTCGGCTTCGTCGCAGCTCACGTATAAGGCGAGCAGCTATACGGCGCCGGTGCTGAAGCATATCATGCTGATCGTGATCGGAATAGTCTGCATGGTGGTGACGCTCAACGTGAAGTGCAGATACTTCAAGATGGCTACGCCGTTCGTACTGCTTTTCGCTGTAGTCACGCTGCTATGGGTGGCTATTGCCGGCGCCTCCACCAACGGTGCGCAACGCTGGATAGTACTCTTCGGCTTACAGTTTCAGCCGTCGGAGATAGCGAAGGGCGCTATGGTGCTGGCAACGGCGCAGATACTGAGTGCGTTGCAGACGGAGAAAGGCGCCGACAAGCTGGCTTTCAGGTATATCCTGATGGTGTGCCTCCCCATCGTGCCGCTCATCATGGTTGAGAATCTGTCGACGGCGATGCTGCTCTGCTTAGTGATATTCATGATGATGCTGCTCGGGCGTGTTCCGGCGCGGCAGTTGGGTGCGCTTCTGGGCGTCGTGGTGCTGGCTGTGGCGCTCCTGGTGTGCTGCGTCATGGCGTTCGGTACCGACGAGGAGGCGCAGAAGCCCGCTAACCAGACGCTTACCGAGCAGACTATAGAGCAGAAGAAGGAGGATAAAAGCACTGTAGAGAGGGTGTTCCACCGCTTCGATACGTGGAAATCGCGCATCAACAAGTTCCTCGCCCACAAGGATGTGGCGCCGAAGGACGTAGACCTCGACAAGGACGCTCAGGTGGCGCACGCCAACATCGCCATTGCTACGTCGAACATCATGGGAAAGGGACCGGGCAACTCCGAGGAGCGCGACTTCGTGTCGCAGGCGTTCAGCGACTTCATCTACGCCATCATCATCGAGGAGATGGGCATCTTGGGCGCTACGGGCGTGGCTATGCTCTACATCATACTGCTGTTCCGCACGGGGCGCATAGCCAGCCGCTGCGAGAACAACTTCCCGGCGTTCTTCGCCATGGGACTGGCGCTGCTGCTCGTGACGCAGGCGCTGTTCAACATGTGTGTGGCTGTGGGCTTGGTGCCGGTGACGGGTCAGCCGCTGCCGTTCATCAGTAAGGGCGGTACGGCGACCATCATCAACTGCGTGTACATCGGCGCGATACTCAGCGTGAGCCGCTCGGCGCAGCGCAAGCAGGAGATAATAGCAGACACGGACGTAGCGTAGGCTTTCAGAGTGCTGAAGCCTTCGAATCGGAAAGTAGAAGCAAAACATACGTACAATTCCCGCAGCGCTGGAATGCAATTACAGCATATATGTAACAACACTACATCATATCGGTAATTGCATTCCAGCGCTGTGGGAATTTTTTTGTTCTATACGTACGTTGAAGTCCGTTCTGCGCATTCAAGCAATAGGGTCTCAGAGTGTAGGTTGCAATCGGTTGCACATTAATTAAAAAAAGCGTAATAAAAAAAGCACAATAATCTACATTATCAGAAAAAATGATTAATTTTGTAAGTTGAAAGAAATGTGAGCAAATGGAACAGGAATTAAGAGTCATTGTTAGTGGCGGCGGCACCGGAGGCCATATCTTCCCAGCCGTATCAATAGCCAATGCAATTAAATCGAAGTGCCCCAACGCGAAGATACTCTTCGTTGGAGCCCTCGGACGTATGGAGATGCAGCGTGTGCCCGACGCAGGCTACGAGATAGTAGGACTACCGGTGAGAGGATTCATCCGCCCGCTTTGGTCGCCCCGTAACATCGGTGTTGCGCTCGACTTCCTGCGCAGCAAGCGAATGGTGCGCAAGACAATCCGCGAGTTCGCGCCCGACGTAGTGGTCGGCGTAGGCGGATACGCCAGCGCAGCCACGCTCGACGCAGCCAGCTCGATGGGCATCCCCACGCTCATACAGGAGCAGAACTCATACGCCGGCGTAACCAACAAGCACCTCGCCGCAAAAGCGCGCAAGATATGCGTGGCATACGACGGCATGGAGCGCTTCTTCCCCGCAGAGAAGATAATAAACACCGGCAACCCCGTGCGCCAGAACCTCATCGAGACCACCATCTCGCGCGAAGACGCCCTGCGCAGCTTCGGGCTTGACCCAGCTAAGAAGACCATCCTCCTCGTAGGCGGTAGCCTCGGAGCGCGCACCGTGAACGAAAGCGTGCTGCAGCACCTCGACCTCGTAGAGAAAAGCGGCGTGCAGTTCATCTGGCAGACCGGCAAATACTACAGCGCAGCCGTAGCCGAGCAGCTCAAGGCACACAAGCCCCTGCCCATGCTTAAGGTGATGGACTTCATCGGCGACATGGGAGCGGCGTACAAAGCAGCCGACCTCGTGATAAGCCGCGCCGGCGCAAGCTCAGTCAGCGAGTTCTGTCTGATAGGCAAGCCCGTCATACTCGTGCCCTCGCCCAATGTGGCAGAAGACCACCAGACGAAGAACGCTCTCGCCCTCGTCAACAAGGACGCAGCCCTCTACGTGAAGGATGCCGACGCACCCGCAACGCTGCTGCAGCTCGCCGTCGACACCGTGAACGACCCCGAGCAGCTCGCGCAGCTCACAGCCAACATAAAGAAACTTGGCAAGCACAACTCTGCCGACGTCATTGCCGACGAAGTGCTCAAGCTCGCCAACAAAAAATAAAGAAACAGAAATGGAACTCAAAGATATCAAAGCCGTTTACTTCGTAGGCGCAGGCGGCATCGGCATGAGCGCCATCGCACGCTACTTCATACGCAAGGGCATGGTAGTGGCAGGCTACGACAAGACACCCTCAGAACTCACAAAGCAACTCGAACGCGAAGGCGCACTCCTCCACTACGAGGAGAACGTAGACGAGATACCGCACGCCTGCCGCGACCCGAAACAGTGCCTCGTGATATACACACCCGCAATACCAGCCGAACACAAGGAGCTGCAATACTTCCGCGCAAACGGATTCACCGTAGAAAAGCGCGCACAGGTGCTCGGCACACTAACACGCACACACAAGGGACTCTGCGTAGCCGGCACACACGGCAAGACATCGACCTCTACAATGTGCGCACACATCATGCACCAGGGCCACATCGACTGCAACGCATTCCTCGGCGGAATATCAAAGAACTACAGCACCAACTACATCATCTCCGCAGAAAGCGACTATGTAGTGATAGAAGCCGACGAGTTCGACCGCTCCTTCCATTGGCTCCGCCCATGGATGAGCGTCATCACCGCCACCGACCCCGACCACCTCGACATCTACGGCACTAAAGAAGCCTACCTCGAGAGCTTCCGCCACTACACCACACTCATACAGCCCGGCGGCGCACTCATCATTCACCGCGGACTCGAGATGCACGCCGACGTGCAGCCCGGAGTGAAGGTATACGAGTACAGTCGCACCGAGGGCGACTTCCACGCCGAGAACATACGCATCGACAACGGAACAATCACCTTCGACTTCGTTTCGCCCATCGAGAACGTAAAGGACGTAGAGCTCGGACAGCCCGTGCCAATCAACATCGACAACGGCATCGCAGCAATGGCAATGGCACAGCTCGCCGGATGCACAGCCGAAGAACTCAAATACGGCATGAAGACATACCGCGGCGTAGACCGACGCTTCGACTTCAAGATAAACGACAGCCGACACGTCCTGCTCTCCGACTACGCACACCACCCCAAGGAGATATACCAGAGCGCAAAGAGCATACGCGAACTCTACAAGGGCCGCCATATCACAGCCATATTCCAGCCCCACCTCTACACTCGCACACGCGACTTCTACCGCGACTTCGCCGATGCGCTCAGCCAGCTCGACGAGGTGATACTCACAGAGATCTACCCCGCACGCGAGCAACCCATTGAAGGCGTCACATCGCAGCTCATCTACGACAACCTCCGACCAGGCATCGAGAAGAGCATCATACGCAAGGACGACGTGCTCGACCTCGTTAAGCAGCGCGACTTCGACGTGCTCGTCATACTCGGCGCAGGCGACCTCGACAACTATATGCCACAAATAACAAAAATAATAGAAAACAAGAAGTGAAACTGTCTCCAAGCAAAATCTTCTTCATCCTAAGCGATGTACTGATAGCCGTATACCTGGCGTTCGCGTTCTGCTCATTCGACAAGAAAGGCGGAAACCATACGCTGTGCAATAAGGTGAACATCGACATCGCCGACAACGCCACAAGCGGATTCATCGATGCGAAGATAATAAAAGACAGACTGCAGAAAGGCGGCGTCTACCCCATGGGCAAGGAAATATGCAAGGTAGACGCGCGCCGAATAGAAGAAATGCTCAAGGCGAGCCCCTTCGTGCAGACAGCCGACTGCTACAAGACAGAAGGCGGACACGTATACATCAGCGTAACCCAGCGCATGCCCGTGATAAGAATCAAGGCCGACAACGGCGACGACTACTACGTAGACGACAACGACCGCGTAATGCCCACAACCCACTACGTGAGTGACCTCATCATCGCAACAGGAGCAATCAACCGCTGGTACGCCACCAACTTCCTCTCACCCTTGGGACGCGTGATAATGGCAAACGACGTGTGGAAGAACCTCATAGAGCAGATAAACGTGCTGCCTAACCACAGCGTCGAAATCGTGCCGCGCGTAGGCGACCACATCGTACACCTCGGACGACTGCCCGACGGCAACCGACGCACAGACCATTACACGCTCATACGCAAGTTCATGGAAGTGAAGATGACCCGACTGCTGAAGTTCTACAAGTACGGACTCTCAGAAGTAGGCTGGAACAAATACTCGTACATAGACATCGAGTTCGACAACCAAATCATCTGCCGAAAGAAATCGGCAAAGCATCAGGCTGCAGCTCCCGTACAGCCCGTAGCCCCCGTGCAACCAGCCGCCGAAACAACACAACCGCAGAACGAGACTACGACAACTCCGACCGCAGACACGGAGAAAAAGACCGACAACGCCTCAAACACCGACCGGACAAAGAAGAAATCGGAAACGAAATCTGAAAAGAAGTTGGAAAAAACCGAGAAGAAGACAGAAAAGAAGTCGGACAAGTCTGTGAAGAAGACCGAGAAGAAGACCGAAAAGTCCGAGAAGGCAAAGAAGTCGAAAGCCGGCAAAGCATAAAATTCGGAATCAAGTAACAAAAGATAATTAACACTCAACAAGATAAAAAACGTATGGCAAAGGATTTTATAGTAGCTATTGAGCTCGGGTCGTCAAAGATGACCGGAATTGCCGGAAGGAAAAACCCCGATGGCAGCATCTCTATTCTTGCTGTCGCTAAAGAAGACTCCGCCTCGTACATACGCAAGGGCGTAGCATATAATATTGAACGTACCGCACAGGGACTGAGCAACATTGTAAGCAAACTCAAGAATACTCTCAAAACCGAAATAGAACAGGTGTATGTAGGCATCGGAGGCCAGAGCATACACAGCGTCAAGAACTCCATCGTGAAGGAACTGCCGCTCGACTGCATCGTGTCGCAGGATATGGTGAACGAACTCATGGACACCAACCGCAGCATGGAATACAAAGACTGCGAGATTCTCGACGCCATAACACAAGAATACAATGTGGACGGACACTACGAGGACGACCCCGTAGGCATCCAGGCAAGACATCTTGAGGGCAACTTCCTCAACGTGCTGTGGCGCCGCTCGTTCTACCGCAACCTCAACAAGAGTCTCGACAACTCAGGCATAAAGGTGGCTGAGATGTATCTCGCCCCGCTCACGATGGCCGACTGCGTGCTCACCGATGCCGAGAAGCGCGCAGGATGCGTGCTCGTAGACCTCGGCGCCGACACCACAACCGTATCGGTCTACTACCGCAACAAGCTGCGCCATATCGCCGTGCTTCCGCTCGGCGGATCTAACGTGACCAAAGACCTCGAGTCGTTGCAGATAGACGAGATAAACGCAGAGGCGATGAAGCTGAAGCACGCCTCGGCTCTGACCAACGAGAAAGATATAGACGCCGACGCAACTCTACCCATCGGCGACGGCAGAACGATACCCAGCCGCATGTTCATCCAGGTGGTTGAGGCGCGCATGCTCGAGATAGTGGAGAACGTGAAGTATCTCGTGCCACACGAGTTCGCCGACAAACTGCTCGGCGGCATCGTGCTCACCGGCGGCGGCAGCAACATGAAGAACGTAGAGAAGCTCTTCCACGAAGTGTTCGACGTGGAGAAGGTGCGCATCGCGAAGTCTACCACACTCAACATCAACAAGAAGGACTCCGACGTGATTCTCTCTGAGGACGGCACCACGAACACCATTCTCGGTCTGCTCGCAAAGGGCGACATGAACTGCGCCGGACGCGCCATCAGCGGGTCGCTCTTCGACGAAGAAGTGGAGCCGGGCTCAGAGAACACAGTCACTCTCGACCCGACGCTGGCAACAACAGGCACAGGCACACAGCCTGCAGCGCAGACCACAGCACAGCCCGCCGCCAATGCAGAGGAAGAAGAGGAAGAGAAGGCTCCGGAGCCACATAAGCCCACAAAGTTCAGCCGCTTCTTCGGCTCGCTCAAGAAGTTCGGAAGCTCTATCTTCGAACCCGATGTCAATGAATAACCCTTAACACGATTATTACTATGTCAGACAATATCAACCCGATGGTGGACTTCGGTGCACCTGAAAAAGAGAATACTATTATTAAGGTGATTGGTGTAGGTGGAGGCGGCGGCAACGCCGTCAACCACATGTACCGCGAGGGCATACACGACGTGTCGTTCGTGCTCTGCAACACAGATATGCAGGCGCTCAACGATTCGCCCGTGCCCATGAAGCTGCAGCTCGGCAAGGAAGGACTCGGAGCCGGCAACAAGCCAGAGAAGGCGCGTCAGGCTGCCGAGGAGAGCATCAACGACATCAAGTCGATGCTCAGCGACGGCACGAAGATGACCTTCATCACCGCTGGAATGGGCGGCGGAACAGGTACTGGAGCTGCGCCGGTTATCGCCCGCGTGTCGAAGGAACTCGACATCCTCACGGTAGGCATCGTCACCATCCCGTTCCGCTTCGAGGGCAAGAAGAAGATCAACCAGGCTCTCGACGGCGTAGACGAGATGGCGAAGCACGTAGACGCGCTCCTCGTTATCAACAACGAGCGTCTGCGCAAGATTTATCCCGAGCTCACCGTGCTCGACGCGTTCGGAAAGGCTGACGATACGCTCAGTGTGGCAGCGAAGTCAATCGCCGAAATCATCACCAACCACGGACTCATCAACCTCGACTTCAACGACGTTAAGACCGTGCTCAAGGACGGCGGCGTGGCTATCATGTCTACTGGCTACGGCGAGGGCGACGGTCGTGTGAAACTGGCTATACAGGACGCACTCAATTCGCCGCTTCTCAACGACAACGACATCTTCAACTCGAAGAAGATTCTTCTCAGCATCAACTTCTCGAATGGCAGCGACAAGGATAACCAGTCAGCCGGCGGCCTCATGATGGAGGAGATGAACGAGGTGAACGACTTCATGGAGCAGTTCGGCTCCGACTTCGAAATCAAGTGGGGTATCGGTCTCGACCCCGATCTCGGCAACAAGGTGAAGGTAACGATCCTCGCTACGGGCTTCGGCATCAGAGACGTCGACGGAATGGACTCGCACATCAAGAAGATTGTTAAGGAGGCTGACGACAAGGCGACAGAAACGGAGATAGAGCAAGGCATACGTATTGGTAAGTACTACCCCGGTGACAACGGTACTACGGTGTACAAGAGTCGTCCGCACATCTTCCGCTTCCGGCCTGAGGACCTCGACAACGAGGAGGTTATACTCGCCGTTGAGAACACTCCGACATACAAGCGTACATCGCAGCAGGTGAAGGAGCTGCAACACCGTGTATCTGACGAGCGCAAACAGGTGAAGCAGCAGCCTGAAGAGGAGGTTGTGCGCACTATCAAGTTCTAATGACCGAACACTCTGTCGCTTGCAGGCTGAATGCAAACAAAGCTGTAAGCGGCATATACTTGTAAAACTACAAATATAGCACTACGAAGGGCAATATCAAAACATCAACAGGATGGCTTGATATTGCCCTTTGTTGTTCTCAAGAAACGAGTTCTTTGCCGTTGAGGGAAACGCATGTAGGGTTGAATAAACGCAATATCGGTAAGTTCTGCCGTATTGGCGGTATGCGCCGTACGGAACATTATGCGTAACTTTGCAATCTGAAAAACGTAAAACATAAAAGATAAAACAAGCATGTATATAGAAAAGATTAAGTCGCCAGCCGACTTGAAAGGGCTGGACATAGAAGCATTGAACGTAGTGGCGGACGAGATACGCAGGGCGGTGCTCAACCGCGTGAGCAAGCACGGCGGACACGTAGGTCCGAACCTCGGCTTCGTTGAGGCGACCATCGCACTGCACTACGTGTTCAACGCGCCGGTGGACAAGTTTGTGTTCGACGTCAGCCACCAGTGCTATCCGCACAAGGTGCTTACAGGTCGCGCCGCAGGTTTCCTCGGCGATGTCGACGATATGAACGCCATTTCGGGCTACTCGTCGCCGTCGGAATGCCCCGAGTACGACAACTTCGAGGTGGGTCATACCTCCACATCCATTAGCCTTGCCACCGGTCTGCAGAAGGCGCGTGACGTGAAGGGCACGCACGAGAACATCATAGCCGTCATCGGCGACGGCTCGCTCTCGGGCGGTGAGGCGTTCGAGGGTCTCGACGAGGCGTCGGAGCTGGGCACAGGCATCATCATCGTGGTGAACGACAACGAGATGTCTATCGCCGAGAACCACGGCGGAATATACAAGAATCTGCGTGCGCTGCGCGAGAGCAACGGCACATGCGAGCACAACTGGTTCAAGGCGTGGGGCTTTGAGTACACGTATCTTGAGGATGGCAACGACATAGCGAAGCTCATTGAGGTGTTCCGCAGCGTGAAGGACACCGACCGCCCCACCGTCGTGCACATACACACGGAGAAGGGTCACGGCTATGCGCCCGCCGTGCAGAACAAGGAGGCGTGGCACTGGGGACTGCCCTTCAATCTCGACGACGGCTCGCGCCCCGTGCGCAATGCCGACGGCTCTATGCCCGACGTCGTGCCTGCGGAAGACTACGCCGTGCTGTTCAGCGACTGGATGCTGCGCGAGATGAAGCTCGACCCGACGCTCATTGCTGTCACGGCAGGCACGCCTACAGCCGGCGGATTCACAGCTGCAAAGCGCAAAGAGGCAGGTTCGCAGCATATAGACATGGGCATAGCCGAGGAGCAGGCTGTAGCAATGATATCGGGCATGGCGAAGGGCGGACTGCATCCCGTGTGGACCGTCTACAGCACCTTCATCCAGCGCACGTACGACCAGATTGCGCAGGACCTCTGCATCAATGCCAATCCGGCTGTCATCAACGTTGTGGGCGGCGGTGTGCGCTCCATGAACGACATCACGCACATCTGCCTGTTCGACATACCGATGCTCTGCGGCATCCCCGGTCTTGTCTATCTTGCGCCCACTACCTGTGAGGAGTATTTCGCCATGCTCCGTTGGGCTATAAAGCAGGAGAAGACGCCCGTTGCGCTGCGTGTTCCGACGGGCGAAGTGGTGCACACTACTGAGCAGGTTGATGCCGAGTACGCCTGCGAACCGCAGTATAAGGTGGCGCACAGAGGCTCGAAGGTGGCTGTAGTTGCCGCCGGTTCGTTCTATCAGAAGGGCGAGAGCGTTGTCGGTCTGCTTGCCGAGAAGGGCATCGACGCAACGCTCATCAATCCGCGCTACCTTAACGCTGTGGACACCGCAACGCTCGACTCGCTGAAGCCCGACCATCAGCTCGTGGTGACGCTCGAAGACGGCTGCAAGGACGGCGGATTCGGCGAGCGCATCGCCGCCTACTACGGCACTTCTGATATGAAAGTGCTCGTATGCGGCGTGAAGAAAGGTCTCTACGACCGCTTCAACGTAGAGCAGTTGCTCTCCGACAACCGTCTGCTCGACGAGCAGATTGTAGAGGATGCGCTCGCAGCTTTAGGCGAATAAGCGCCCCGTGCTTGAGACTTACAGATACGCAACGACCGATACGTACATCCGCGTCGGTCGTTGCGTATGTTCGTATCGGTCGTTATGTATGTCTGCGCCGTTCGGCGCGAATGATTTTCCTTATATTTTTCTAACCTCTTCGATTATTGTCTTCTTCATGTTTTCCCATGATTCGTCGCACAACATCTTGGGCATCGGTTGCATCTCTGCATCCTCAAAATAAGTCAGGCTCATAAGGGCTCTGAAGAAGCTGTGATCGGGGTATTTGTCTTTATAGAAATCAAGGAGTTCTGGCAATGTGTAGTGCTTTAGAAGGAAATAAACATCCACAAAATCCTTTCGTGTTCCTCGTCCTTCAATGGCGTTTATTTTCATTGCTGCGATGTCTTTTGTAGAAGCCAGTCGTATGCCGTCTTCTGAAACTGGGGTATCTATCCACGGATAGCAGCTATAGTTCACGAAGTCAACCTTTATTCCATTAACGGCATATATTCTTATTGTCTTCGTTTCTTTGATTGTCTCAACTTTACCATACTTGGAGAGTATTGCAAATGTATCTTCCTGTTCACATTCCAAGTCTCCAAAGAAGTCCAAGTCTATTGATTTGCGATGACCATACTGTAAAGCTAAAGCGGTTCCGCCTACCAATCTCATTTTAGAGAAGTCAGGTTCTTGCATTAACGCTTTTAAGAGTTCCAGTGTGTTGGGTTCGACTGTGCAATACGATAACATCTATAGTCCTCCTTTTTAGTATTTGAAATAGCACAAATATAGGATAGGCAGACGGGGTCTAAAGACCGTAAATTCATACAGATGTTTACGATCTTTTCTTTTCCGTAGTAGTTTACCAATATGTTCCAATCGCTCCATTTACCGTATTCCAACACTCTTTGTACAAAGAACGAAGGGTACTTGTCCATGTCGGTTTGTGATATATCTACATCCCAAAACAACACAGGAGACAATTGTTCTTTACATTCTGTTCTGTCCATATATTTGTGCTATTTGTTTTTTCTACTCCAGATAAGTGTAGCCGTAGAGACCTGAGCGATAGTTGCTGAGGAACTCCTTGCCTTCTTCGAGCGAGATCTTGCCCGCCTTGACGCTCTTCGTCACCCAAATCTCGAGCTGGCGCACGAGCTTCTTCGGGTTATACTGCACGTAGTCGAGCACCTCCTCAACGGTCTCGCCGTCGAATATCTGGTCGATGTGGTAGGTGTTGTCCTTCACCGAGATGTGCACGGCGTTGGTGTCGCCGAAGAGATTGTGCATGTCGCCCAATATCTCCTGGTAAGCACCCACGAGGAACACGCCCAGATAGTACTCCTCGTTCTTCTTTATAGTGTGTACGGGCAGCACGTGCGACGCCTGTCGGTTGGTAACGAAGTTGGCAATCTTGCCGTCCGAGTCGCAGGTGATGTCCTGCAGCGTAGCGTTGCGCGTAGGGCGTTCGTCGAGTCGCTGTATGGGCACGATAGGGAAGAGCTGGTCGATAGCCCAAGCGTCGGGCAGCGACTGGAAGAGCGAGAAGTTGCAGAAATACTTGTCGGCAAGCACCTTGTCGAGTCCGCGCAGCTCGTCGGGCATGTGCTTCATGCTCTTAGCCATGCTGTTCACCTCGCGGCAGATGCTCCAGTACATGCTCTCTATCTCGGCGCGTGTGCGCAGGTCGACGATGCCGTGCGAGAAGAGGTCGAGCGCCTCGTCGCGTATCTGTTCGGCGTCATGCCAGTTCTCGAGCATCGTGCGCGGGCTCAGATTGTCCCATATCTCGTAGAGGTCCTTCACGAGCTGATGGTCGTTCTCTGTAGGCTCAAACTCCTCGCGCATCTGCGGCAGCGATGTTGTCTCGAGCACGTCGATGATGAGCACCGAGTGGTGAGCCGACAGCGAGCGTCCGCTCTCGGTGATGAGGTTCGGGTGCGGTATTTCGTTCTTGTCCGACGCGTCGACGAAGGTGTAGACGCAGTCGTTCACGTACTCCTGGATAGAGTAGTTCACAGAACTCTCCGAGCTCGACGATCGTGTGCCGTCGTAGTCGACGCCGAGTCCGCCGCCGCAGTCGACGAAGTCGATGTTATAGCCCAGCTTGTGCAGCTGCACGTAGAAGTTTGCAGCCTCGCGCAGAGCGGTCTGTATGCGGCGTATCTTTGTAATCTGCGAGCCGATGTGGAAGTGGATGAGGCGCACGCAGTCGTGCAGACCCTTCTCGTCGAGCGTCTGCAAAGCCTGCAGCAGCTCCGACGAGCGCAGACCGAACTTCGAGGCGTCGCCGCCGCTCTCCTGCCACTTGCCCGAGCCCGACGAGGCGAGCTTGATGCGTATGCCGATATTGGGGCGTACGCCGAGCTTCTTTGCGGCAGCTGCGATGAGCCCGATCTCATTCATCTTCTCAACGACGATGAATATGCGCTTGCCCATCTTCTGCGCCAGCAGCGCCAGCTCGATGTAGCTCTGGTCCTTGTAGCCGTTGCAGACGATGATGGAGTCGCTCTGGCACTGCACGGCTATCACGGCGTGCAGTTCGGGCTTTGAGCCGCACTCCAGTCCGAGGTTGAACTTGCGTCCGTGCGAGATAATCTCCTCTACGACGGGCTGCATCTGGTTCACTTTGATAGGGTAGACGATGAAGTTCTCGCCCTTGTAGTTGTACTCCTCAGCCGCCTTCTTGAAGCAGCTCGAAGTCTTCTCGATGCGGTTGTCAAGAATGTCGGGGAAGCGCAGCAGCACCGGCGGCGTAACGTCGCGCAGCTGCAGTTCGTCCATCACGTCGCGCAGGTCAATCTGTACGTTGTCTTTGCATGGCGTCACGTACATGTCGCCCTTGTCGTTTACACCGAAGTAAGACGTGCCCCAACCGTTGATGTTGTAGAGCTCGCGTGAATCGTCAATGGTCCATTTCTTCATCTCTTGAGTATTTTTCTCAGGTTTTCTATTGTTGTTTGTATTTTCGTGAAATTGTCGAGCAAGTCGACGTTTAATGTGTAATTTGCTTTAGTATAGAACTCCTCGCGCTTGGCGAGCTGTTCGACGATGAATGTCCTCACCTCGTCGGGCGACTTGCCCAGCAGCAGCGGGCGCACGCGGTGTCCCATCTGCAGATGTTCGTAGAGCACTTCGGGCGACGCCTTGAGGTAGACCACCTGCGCCTGCGAGTTCATGTAGTCGATATTGTCGTAGAAGCATGGCGTGCCGCCGCCGCACGAGATGACGACGTTCTCGAACTCCGCCACTTCGTGCAGCATGTTGTGCTCGATGCGGCGGAATCCGTCTTCGCCCTTCTCGTCGAATATCTGCTTTATGGTGCGGCGCATGCGTGTCTCTATATACCAGTCAAGGTCGTAGAACGTCACGCCGAGCTCCTTGGCGAGAGCCTTTCCGATGGTTGTCTTGCCGGCTCCCATATAGCCGATGAGGATGATTCGTGTCATTCTTCTACTTCTTCCTGGTAGCGGTGCGCTTCTTCGGCGCCGGCGGGTTCTTTATGATGTCCATGCACTGCTCGTATGTGAGTTCGGCAGCCTTCTCGTGCAGGTCGCGCGGTATGCGGTAGTTGGCTCCGTCGTAGGCTATGTACGGGCCGTAGCGTCCGTTGAGCACTTCGAGCTTCGGGTCTTCGTCGAACTTCTTCAGATGGCGCTGCTCCTCCGCCTTGCGCTTCTCCTCGATGAGGCTGATGGCTGTCTCGAGAGTTACGGTCATCGGGTCTTCGTTCTTAGGCAGCGATACGTACTTCTTGTTGTGCAGCACGTACGGACCGAAGCGACCTGCGCCTATGGTGACGGTCTTGCCCTCGTATTCGCCGATGGTGCGCGGCAGCTTGAACAGTTCGAGCGCCTCCTCCAGTGTTATTGTCTCCATGCTCTTGTCGGCAGGCATCTGTGCGAAGCGCGGCTTCTCGTCGTCGTCGGCTGTTCCGATCTGAACCACCGGACCGTAGCGTCCTATCTTCACGAACACCGGGTGTCCGCTTACGGGGTCGATGCCCAGCTGACGCTCGCCAGCCTTATGCTCCGAGCGTGCGTTCATCACCTTGTCTACAGTCGGCTCAAACTCCTGGTCGAAGTGCTTCATCATGTCTGTCCACTCCTCCTTGCCGTCGGCGATCTGGTCGAACTGCTGCTCTACCTTTGCCGTGAAGTTGTAGTCCATGATGGCAGGGAAGTTCTCCATGAGGAAGTCGTTCACCACGATGCCTATGTCGGTAGGCAGCAGCTTGCCCTTCTCGTTGCCGGTAAGCTCCACCTTGCGTGTCGGCGTAATCTTCAGACCGCGCAGAGTGTCGATGACGTACGGACGCTCCTCGCCCTTCTTGTCGCCTTTCACAACGTATTCGCGCTGCTGAATGGTAGAGATTGTCGGTGCGTATGTAGACGGACGGCCTATGCCGAGTTCCTCCAGCTTGTGTACGAGGCTTGCTTCGGTGTAGCGTGTGGGGCCCTGCGAGTAGCGCTCTGTCGACGAAATCTCGCGGCGTGTGAGCACGTCGCCCTCCTTGATTGGCGGCAGGTTGTGAGCGAACTCGTCCTGCTGCTCGGCGTCTTCGTCTGTCGACTCGCGGTATACCTTGATGAAGCCGTCGAACTTCACTACTTCGCCGTTGGCGATGAAGCGCTCGTCGAACTTCTCAGGCTTATCCGATAATAATTCTGTTTGGCTTGGTGCACATGCAATGTTCACGGTAGTCTTCTCAATCTGCGCCTCCGCCATCTGGCTTGCTGCTGTGCGCTTCCAGATAAGGTCGTAGAGTCGGCGCTCCTGCGCTGTTCCCTCGATGGATGTGTTCGCCATGTATGTGGGGCGGATAGCCTCGTGAGCCTCCTGCGCTCCCTTCGAGTGGGTGTGGAAGTTGCGCGGCGAGCTGTATTCCTCGCCGTAGAGCTTGATGATCTCCTCCTTGGCTGCGCCGATGCACAGGCTTGAGAGGTTGACGCTGTCGGTACGCATGTATGTGATAAGACCGCTTTCGTACAGGCGCTGCGCCACCATCATGGTCTGCGACACGGAGAAACCCAGCTTGCGGGCTGCTTCCTGCTGCAGCGTAGAGGTGGTGAACGGCGGAGCGGGCATACGCTTCAGCGGCTTCTTCGTGACGTTGGCTACGCTGAACTCGGCGTCCTTACACTTCTCGAGGAATGCGATTGCGTCGTCGTGTGTCGTGAAGCGCTTGTCGAGCTCGGTCTTCACCTCCGACTGCGATCCGTCGGCGTTAGTGATGGCGAAGATGGCGTTGATGCGGTAGTAGGGCTCGCTCTTGAACTGCTGAATCTCGCGTTCGCGCTCTACGATGAGTCGCACGGCTACCGACTGCACGCGTCCGGCAGAGAGCGCCGGCTTCACCTTGCGCCACAGCACGGGCGAGAGCTTGAAGCCCACGATGCGGTCGAGCACGCGGCGTGCCTGCTGGGCGTTCACGAGGTTCATGTCCAGATGGCGCGGGTTCTCGATAGCGGCGAGAATCGCCGGCTTCGTGATTTCGTGGAATACGATGCGGTTGGTAGACGCCTCGTCCAGTCCGAGCACTTCGCAAAGGTGCCATGAGATGGCTTCTCCTTCGCGGTCCTCATCGGATGCGAGCCACACCTTGTCGGCTTTCTTGGCGTTTTCGCGCAGGCGCTTCACAAGTTCTTCCTTGTCCTTCGGTATGACGTAGGCTGGTTGCAGCGTTTCTTTGTCTATGCTGAGTTCTTTCTTCTTCAGGTCGCGGATATGACCGTATGACGACATCACCTTAAAGTCGTCGCCCAAGAATTTCTCAATTGTCTTTGCCTTTGCAGGGCTCTCGACGATAACTAAGTTTTCTTGCATTTTATATCTGTATCTTTAATTTGGGCGCAAAAGTAAGCATATTTTTCTACATACACCTTATTATATATGGAAAATTATGTTTTATTATATTGCGCTTTGTCGGAATGAAGCTTAAAACAAGGGTTGTTACCGCCTGCTGGTAATGGTGTTACCGATGCGCGGTAATGACGTTACCGATATGCGGTAACGCGGTTTTCTCTACGCGGTAATCGTGCTTCCGGCAGCGACGAACGCGTAAAGGTGCGTCTGTCTACAGGCAGATGCTCTCCACTTCCTGCACTTGCTCGCAGCAGAAGTGGCGGTCGCCGCTGATGGTTACGGTGTTCTGGTCGGTGGGCGAGAAGCGCGTGAAGGCTTGCTCGTCCATCTCGCCCGTGCAGACGTACTGCAGGTTGCCGATGCGGATGCGCTCGCCGCGACGGCAGCCTCGCAGGGTGACGCGTATGAGGTGGCGCCGGTTGGGCACGAGGTGCACCGTGAGCGTGTCGCCGCTCTGCTCGGTGAGGAGCGGTGTGTAGATGTGGCTGATGCGGGCGGCGTTGTCTACGAGCGGATTGATGCGAAGCGGATTGTAGCCGCAGATGTCTTCGGAGGAAAGGGTGTTGATGGTGTTGAGATGTTGAGATGTTGAGATATGTTGGGGTGTTGGGGTGTTGAGGTGGTGTGGTGTTGTTGTGTTGAGAGGTTGAGATGTTGAGGTTTCGTCTACAGCCTGCCACATCGCCAACGGCTGATTGGCATCCGTCCATCGGTACGGATAGAGATTGCGGTTCATCGCTTCGCCGCCGTCGTGCGTCTGCCACGTGTCGGCATGTCGGCAGAGCCAGCCGGCGTTGCCGTTGAGGGCGAAGCTGGGTCGGTCGATTCCGCTTACGGCGAAGTGCGAGCTGTCGGCGGCGATGCCGTAGAAGCAGACGCTCAACTGGCGGCGGGTGCGCATCGAAGGGCAGTAGAGTAGGGCTATCGTGTTGGTGTCGGTGCGCAGAAAGCGCTGCACGTCGTAGGCTATCGTTGCTACGGCGGTGTCGCCATTCTGTCGGTCGGGCGTGAAGAGCGCCGTCGACACGTTGCGCCCGTTCACGTAGAGCACGAAGCGGCCCGTCGTGGCTACACGTATATAGGCTGCGCGCGGCATATCCTTCTCGCTCGTCACAATGGTGCGGCTGAACCACACGTGCGACGTGTCGTCGGGCGTCGGGTGCGACAGCCAACGGCAGTCGAAGTCGCCTGTCGTTGCTGTTGAGGCTGCGGCTGTGGCGGCTGAAGCGATGAAGAGTATGAGGATATGTAGTAAGCGGAACATGTATGTGTCTTGTTGGGTGTGGCAGAGGCCGGAGACCTCTGCTACTTGTTGTACAAAAGGAAAGGCTTGTACCCGAAACTCCTTGAAGATTCATGGTACAAGCCTTTATGTGTGTTGACGTTTTTATGCGTCGATGTTAGCGTATGTTGCGTGCTCCTCGATGAACTTGCGGCGCGGTTCTACGTCGTCGCCCATGAGCATCGAGAAGATTTCGTCTGCCTCAGCAGCGTTCTCGATAGTCACCTGGCGCAGCAGACGAGTCTTCGGGTCCATTGTGGTCTCCCAAAGCTGTTCTGCGTTCATCTCGCCGAGACCTTTGTAGCGCTGTGTGTGTATCGACTTGCCGTCGTCTACGCCACCTGCGTACTTGTCGAGGAAAGCCTGGCGCTGCTGCTCGGTGTAGCAGTACTCCTTCACCTTGTTCTTGTAGGTGCAGAGGTAGAGCGGCGGGTTGGCGATGTAGAGGTGTCCCTCCTGAATAATCTTCGGCATGAAGCGGTAGAAGAGTGTCATGATGAGCGTGTCGATGTGCGAGCCATCGACGTCGGCATCGGTCATGATGATAATCTTGTCGTAGCGCAGCTTGTCGATGTTCGCCTCCTTGTCGTCCTCACCCTCTACGCCGAAGCGTACGCCGATGCTCTGGATGATGTTCATTACCGACTCCGACTCGAACACCTTGTGCCACATCACCTTCTCCACGTTCAGAATCTTGCCGCGCAACGGCAGAATAGCCTGTGTGTAGCGGTCGCGTCCCTGCTTTGCCGAGCCGCCCGCAGAATCACCCTCGACGAGGAATATCTCACACTTCTTCGGGTCGCGGTTAGAGCAGTCGGCGAGCTTGCCGGGAAGTCCGCCGCCGGTCATCGGGTTCTTGCGCTGCACGCTCTCGCGAGCCTTGCGTGCCGCGATACGTGCCGTAGCTGCGAGAATCACCTTGTCGCAAATCATCTTTGCCTCCTTCGGGTTCTCCTCAAGATAGTTTGAGAGAGCCTCGCCTACAGCCTGCTGCACTGCGCCTGCCACCTCGCTGTTGCCGAGCTTGGTCTTTGTCTGACCCTCGAACTGCGGCTCTGCCACCTTGATAGAGATTACGGCTGTGAGGCCCTCGCGGAAGTCCTCGCCTGCTATCTCTATCTTCGCCTTCTCTATCTGCTTGGAGATAGCCGGGTCGTTGTCGGCGTAAGCCTTCAGCGTGCGTGTAAGGGCTGCGCGGAAACCGGTGAGGTGTGTGCCGCCCTCTATGGTGTTGATGTTGTTTACGTATGAGTGGATGTTCTCCGAGTAGTCGGTGTTGTACATCACAGCCACTTCGATAGGTATGCCCTGCTTCTCGGTCTTGAGATAGATGACGTCGTCGAAGAGATGAGTGCGGTGGCGGTCGACGTAGCGTACGAACTCCTTGAGTCCGTCCTTAGCGTGGAACACTTCCTCGCGTGTCTTGCCCTCTTCGTCCGGGCGCATATCGCGCAGGGTGATGCGGATGCCAGCGTTGAGGAACGCAAGCTCGCGCATGCGGCGTGCTATGATGTCCCACTGGTAGTGGGTGGTGGTGAATATGGTGGGGTCGGGCCAGAACTGCTGGCGTGTGCCTCGCAGGTCGGTCTCGCCTACTACCTTCACGGGGTAGAGCGGCTTGCCCTTCTCGTACTCCTGCTGATATATCTTTCCGTCGCGGAACACCTGCGACTTCATGCGTGTTGAGAGCGCGTTGACGCAGCTCACGCCCACGCCGTGCAGACCGCCGCTGACTTTGTATGATCCCTTGTCGAACTTGCCGCCGGCGTGGAGCACGGTCATTACGACCTCCAGAGCCGACTTGTGCAGCTTGGCGTGCATGTCTACCGGGATACCACGACCGTTGTCCTGAACGGTTATCGATTCGTCTTCGTTGATTGTCACCTCGATATCGGTGCAGTAGCCTGCCATTGCCTCGTCGATGGAGTTGTCAACGGTCTCGTTCACGAGGTGGTGCAGACCCTTTTCGCTGATGTCGCCGATGTACATTGCCGGGCGCTTGCGCACGGCCTCAAGTCCTTCAAGAACTTGTATGTTACTTGCCGAGTAATTGTTCTCGGTGTTTTGTATTTCTGCCATTTTCGATTATCTATGTTTGGACTACAAAAGTACTAATTTTCCGTGACTTACGGAAATATTAATGCTTAAAAATGTGCGCCGAAACCAATTAGTTTCTGCTTGTTTTTCAGTTGCTTGCGGTGTGCTTGCGGACGTAAACAAAAAAAAGGTCACACTTCGTTAGAAGTATGACCTTGTATGGGGCTCTGTCAGCACACTCTTAGCCGAGCTTGCTGATATGCAGACACAAACTTGACTTCAAGTTTGCAGCTTTGTTCTTGTGGATAATGTTAGTCTTTGCCAACTTGTCCAGCATTTTCTGAACAGAAGGATAGAGCTTTACAGCCTCTTCCTTGTCCGTCATTGCGCGCAGCTTGCGAACTGCATTACGCATAGTCTTTGCGTAGTATCTGTTGTGCAAAGCCTTAACCTTGTCCTGACGGATTCTCTTAAGTGATGATTTGTGGTTTGCCATCTTGTTTTTTCAGTTTTTTATTTTTTTATTGTAGTCCCTAGGAGAGTCGAACTCCTCTTTAGAGAATGAAAATCTCTCGTCCTAACCGATAGACGAAGGGACCAACACTACTTGCATTTTTGCGGATGCAAAGGTACTGCTTTATTTTAAACCCACCAAATTTTCTTTGTTCTTTTTTCTTTAAATCGTGCTTTTTTCATTAATTTTGCCCTTAAATAGACTAAAACAATCAGAAAATGTTGGAAAAAACGCGCGCAATAGTGCTTAACTCATTGAAATACGGCGAGTCGCAGATGATTGTTGACATGTATACCGAGGGGCGCGGACGCCTCTCTTTCATACAGCGTATTCCGCGTCAGGGGCGCGGCGGCATTAAGAAGCAGTATTTCCAGCCGCTCACCATTCTCGACATCGAGTTCGACTACCGCGCTACGCAGCGTCTGCACAAGTTGCGTTCGGCTGCCGTGGCGTTTCCGTTCCGCTCTCTGCCGTTCGATATGGCGAAACTCTCGATAGCCCTGTTCGTGGCTGAGTTCACCATCTACGTAACGCGATCGGAGCAGGCTGACCCTGCGCTATATGCTTTCGTGGAGAACAGCGTGCGATGGCTTGACGCCTGTGAGGGCAGTTTCGCCAATTTCCACATTATATATATGTTGCACCTCACGCGCTTCATCGGCTTCTATCCTAACGTGGAGGACTATGCCGGCGGTTGCTGCTTTGACATGCGCGAGGGTTGTTTTGTCTATGCGGCGCCTCCGCACGCCGACTTCCTGCCTCCGCACGAGGCTGAGAAGATTGGTCTGCTGCTGCGCCTCAACTATGCTACGATGCGCCTGCTGCGTCTAACACGCGAGGAGCGCAACCGCTGCGTAGATGTGCTGCTGGCTTACTATAGGCTGCACCTGCCCGACTTCCCCGAGATGAAATCGCTCGCGGTGCTGAGAGAGCTGTTCGGGTAGCCCCTCCCAACCCTCCCCGTCGGGGAGGGCTTAGCCAACAACGGCTTAGAAGGCCTAAAGGGCCTTAGCTCGGCTTAGTTAGTTAAGGCTTAGGAAGGCTTAAAGAGGCTTGGTTCGGCTTAGTTGGTTAAGGCTTAGGAAGGCTTAAAGAGGCTTGGAAAGGCTTAGTTCGCCTTAGTTGGTTAAGGCTTAGGAAGGCTTAAAGAGGCTTAGGAAGGCTTAAACGCTGCCCTAAAGCTGCTAAAAAAAATAACTTAAAAACCAAAATAATATGACAAAAATTCGCATTCCGGCTATGGACATCGCGCGTCGTCACCCGCTTTTCTTGAAGGGAACGACCGATGCTGCATACGCACGCTTTGCCTCAGACCTGGCAGAGCTTATGGAGAAACTGAACATTCAAGAATTTAAAGGCGACAATCTGCGTGAGCTCGCTATCGTGCTCACGATGTATTACGAGGATATGATTTCGGATTTGGGCATCTGGAACGCCCTTACCGACACCTTCCAGGAACTGTACGGACGTCAGTTGCCGTTCTACGACGTAGACATGCAGAACTATTATCGCAACGAGCCGAACGTTGAGGACATACGCTTCCTCATCTGGCTGCTCATGACACGCACCGAGCCGTCGGCTGTGGTGTCGCCAGACACGCCGGCGCTTGAGGCGGCTGCACGTACGGCGTGCTCGCTGATGGACAAGCGCTTCGAGGACATGCCTGTGAACGAGGAGCTGAAGGAGTTCTTCGAGAAGGCTGAGTTCGCTGAGAACTTCTACGCGCAGCTCGACCTCATGAAGTGGTCTTTCTACGCTTGCTATGCGTCGTGCAACGAGAATGCGCCGATGCTCATACGCCAACAGGCACAGCGCCTCTCGCAGTCGCTCAACTGTCCGCCGCCTATCGCCATGAACGTGGCTGAGAGCATCGCCATGTTCGAGAGCCGTCTGCAGCCGCTGGCTATGCGTCCGCAGGACTGGCTGGCTCGCATCGTGCGCAACAACGGCAACGCTGAGGCTGCCGACAAGATTGCTTCGCAGCGCTACCTGCCGTTCGACTTCTATCGCATCGTCGACTCGAAGAAGGGCGAGAGCATGACGTTCGAGTCGCTGCGCGGCGATAAGTTCACGCTGACCGACCTCACCATGTCTCACCCGCAGACGGAGTGCTATGACAGCAAGTCGGCTATGGCGTTCTTCGTGGAGTACGGCGGCGAGTTCTACCTCGGTTCGCAGGCTTCATGGTCGAACAACACCGAGGCTTTCGACGCCGAGAAGGCTCAGCGCAAGCATAACACCACGCTCTGTCTCGAAAAGCGCAGCAAGCTGATAGAGCAGAACAGCGGTTCGCCGTTGTTCTACTTCAACAACGCCGACATGCTGCGCCTGTTCCTCATCGAGCGTGTAGGACTATCGAAGCGTGCCGTGTCGCAGCTCACACTGCCGCAGGACGAGGTGGACTTCACCGTGTTCGTGCGTGAGTCTGACTTCAACGTGGTCTACTTCCCCAACGTGGCGCGACTCATCTGCGACCCGCGCAACCCGCTCTACGATGCCGAGTACGCCAAGGCGCACACCTTCGGCAACATCTTCATGCTGCCGGGCGACATGCTGCGCTACCTCAACGCTCACGACATGCTGCCCGAGGCTCGCATCAACTGCTTCGGCGGTGAGGAGGAAGGCCGCAAGGTGGTGAAGGAGAACTTTGACTTCTTCGCGCGAATGATGCAGGGCAGCGCCTACTAAGCAATTGCAGCCTGCATCGGCAGCGCCATCTATAAACGACGGCGCTGCTATCTGTAAACGGATGCGGCGCTTACTATATATAATAATGTAATTAAAACAAAGAGATTATGAAGATAAAGAGTATGCTTGTGCTTATGGCGTTCGGCCTGTCTGCCTGCACGAGTGGCAGATATGCCGGTGTGCCAGCTAAGTATAACAAGCTGATAGACCAGACGATGGCTGCAGCCGGTGCCAATGCGAAGGAACTGAAGAAGGCGCTGAAGGAAGCGCCAACAAGTCAGCGCGAGGGCGTGGCGTTCCTCATTTCGTACATGCCCGAGAGAGACGCGAAGTCGCTCTCAGCCGACTTCCTTCTTGAGAACGTTGAGTACGCTTACAAGGCTCGTGCCGAGTTTCCATGGGCAAAGACCGTGCCCGACAGCGTGTTCCTGAACGACGTGGTGGCTTACGTGAATCTGAACGAGGCGCGCGAGAACTGGCGCAAGGACTTCTACGAGCGCTTCAAGAAGTATGTGGCTCCGTGCAAGACGATGCGCGAGGCTATCGACTCGGTGAACAAGAACGTGCGCGACGAGCTGCTCGTCGACTACAACACGAAGCGCGAGAAGCCCGACCAGGCTCCTTACGAGTCGATGCGTCAGCACATGGCTTCGTGCTCGGGCCTCTCTATCCTGCTTACCGATGCGTTCCGCGCCGTAGGCATCCCGTCGCGCGTAGCGGGCACTCCGGCTTGGCACGACGATCGCGGCAATCATAACTGGAACGAGGTGTGGATAGACGGTCAGTGGCGCTTCACCGAGTATTATCCTTCCGACGACCTCGACCAGTCGTGGTTCCTCACCGATGCGGGCAAGGCGATAAAGGAGGACGTGAGAAAGGCTATCTATGCGGCTTCGTTCAAGCCTACAGGCTACTATTTCCCGTTGGTTTGGGACGACAACATTCGCTATGTTCACGCCGAGAACGTCACCGACCGCTACACCAGCCTCTACCGTGCGCAGCTCTCTGCCACGCCTGCCGACGACAAGCACGTGGCTCTGCGCGTGATGGTGTTCAAGGATAAGGATCATGCCGAGAATTCGGGCGACCGCGTGGCTACCAACCTCGATGTGTTCAAGGGCGACAAGCAGCTCTACGGTGGTCGCAGCACGGGCGCTACGCAGGACATGAACGATGTGCTTACGTTCAATGTGGAGAAGAACCAGCAGTACATCGTGAAGTTCATGAACGGCAAGGGCGAGATGCAGACACAGACCGTGGAGGTTGGAGACGAAACTACAACGCTCAAGCTCTACATGCAGTAATCTTTAGGGGGTGCACTTGTCTCAAGTGCACCAACATAGCAAGAAGTGCACCAATGTAGTAACATTCTCCCACAGAATACGCAGAACTCACAGAGTTTATTGCTGAGTATTCTCCTACAGATTTCAGAAATACACAGATTGTTAGGGTGCGTAAAACAAAACAACGGATTAAGCGGATTAAACGGATTTTTACTCAAGCAATGAGAATCCGTTTAATCCGCTTAATCCGTTTTTAATTCTTGCAAGTAGAGCTATCCCATTCACTGCTTGCGCTTGTTCCATTGCGCCATGATGAGACTTGTGGTGGGCGTGGTGACGATGTTGAGCACGAGGAAGTAGAGGATGACATGCCAGTCGCTGCTCTCGCCAGTAATGTCGAAGCCGAGCAGATAGAACACGCCGGAATACACCATCAGAAGCACGAAATAGAGAAGAAACTCGCAGGTCTTTTCTGCTGTCACTTTGTTTGTTGTCATAACTGTATGTTTTTGAAGATTATTATCGGGTTGATACTGTTTGGAGGGTGTCGATATTGTTTGGAGGGATGGTGAGATTATTTGGAGGGATGGTGATGCTGTTAGAGAGGTTGCTTGGCTGCAGATGCTGATTGTCTGCGCAACTGCACCATTGCGCCAATCAGCACGACATCGCCAAGCACCCATGCAGCATAGGCGAACCACTCGCTGTATGCCTCGATGCTCAGCAGCGGCATGAGGAAAGCCAGTGCGGTTGCGGCGTCGAAGAAGTCTGACTTCAGCAAACTGCGCACAATGGCACACAGACGGCGACGGTCGGCAAGGGCGAGCCACAGCGCTCTGCCCGCTACGGCGAGTAGGAGCACGGCGCAAGTGGCGATGAGAAAGGGCGACACATGCTGCATGCCGTACTCAAGCAGTGCGTCGAGCTTTAACCACAGGCAGAGCAGCACGCCCATAGCCATTGTTGTCTCGTTTCTATACTCGTTTGTTTCCATAGCGTGTTGTTGTTTTTTTATCAGAATGGATGTTATGGTTTTAATCAGACGAGGCTGTTTCAGCGTTTTGTATTGTACGGGTTGTCGATGTCCAAAAACAGGTCGAGCAGCACGCCCAATGCGAACACGGCTGCGTACTTCAGTCGGTGCCATCCCGTGCGCGGCTTCTTCGTTGCGGGCGCCTTTTCGGTGAAGTATCTCTCGGTGGCGAACAAGCCCATTGTAGCCTTTGCCTCGCGAATGTCGTCGGAGTCGTCGTCGGTTTCGGCAAGCATCTGCTTCAGCTTTGCCTCCTCCTGCTCGCTCAGCGTGGCGTCGAAATAGCCCTCTATCAGACTGTGTATATCGTTCTTTGCCATCAGTTTATGTTTTTATAGGTTTCACGAATCTGTTTTCGCGCTCTCGAAAGCGTCTGTCTTACGTTCTCCTCTGTCATGTCTACGGTGGCGGCAATCTCGGCGAACGAGTATCCCTCGTAGTCGCGCATCCAGAGCACGCGCCGCTGCGTGTCGCTGAGCTGCATCTCCACAATTCGCTTCACGGCGTCGAAGCGTTCGCGCATGTCCTGCTCCTTTGCGTCGTCGGTGGCGCCGCAGACGTTGGCGGGCTGAGCGCTGCGGTGGGCTGAGCGCAGATAGTCGATGCTCACGTTCTTCACTATTGTGGCGGCTATGCGCTCCGTCTGCTGCTGGTCGGGCGGCATGTTCTTCAGCGTCCACAGCTTGCAGAACGCGTCCTGCAACACATCGTCAGCGTTGTCCTCACCGGCTATGCTGCGCGCCGTGGTGTGCAGTCGTTGACGTATGCGCGTGAATATTGTCAGTACGTTGTTTTCCATTGTCGTGTCGGGGTGCGTTCTGGGTTTGTCGGTTGCTTGTTACATATATATAACGTGCGACGCGCGGTTTTGTGACAAGCTGGTGCAGTTTTTTTGCGATTCTACCGTAATAAAAAACGAACACGAACAGCGCGAATATCACGAATGGATAAACCTTGCATTCGTGATATTCGAGTTATTCGTGTTCGTTATAAAAAGCAATTGATATTATTGCACGGATTTTTACTCAAAGGGGGTGCACTTGTCTCCGCTCGGCTTTGCCGCTTGCCAGAGCAAGAAGTGCACTTCATGCTTTGTTGGTGCACTTGAGACAAGTGCACCCCCTTAGATACCCTCCTATGCGGCTTAATACTGTATCATCTGCAGCACGTCTGCAATCTTCTCGATGCCCTCCTGCAGCGGCTTCTTCACCATCTGCTTGATGAACATGTTGAGCTCAGCCTTGATGGTGAGCTTCATCTTCGATGTGGTGGAGGTGACGGGCAGAATCTGAATCCAGAAGTTGAATGGGATGGGGCTCTGCTCGCTCTCGAACTTGATGCACTTCGGCTCGTCGCGGTCTACGATGCGCAGGCGGATAGATCCTACCGGCGGCACGTTGACAGAGAGCGAGTCGGAGTCGAACGTCATATCCTTAATCTTCTCCGCCTGCTGGCGCGTCTCCTCGGGCATCGTGTCCTTCATCAGCTCGTAGCGCTCCTTCAGAGCCTGCAGGTTACTGAGGTCGCTGAGCTTGTTGTAGACATTCTGCTGCGGATAGTTGATCTGTCGTATTGTACTTTCGAATGTTGTCATGTTTTTTTCTTCGAAAAATGTTGAGGTGGTGTGAAGTGGTGTTGTGATGTTGAGGTGGTGAGATGGTGAGATGTGATGGTGTTGCAATGTGATGTTGTAATGGCGAGAGTAGTCTCAACATCTCAACGCCTCAACATTTCAACATCCATTCTCACCACTTCAACATCTCACCAATACACCACCTTTCATCTCACCACCACACCATCTTATTACTTCTTCCAGTTAGCCGGGTCCTTGCGCCACTCGTGCAGCAGCTCAACGTCCTCGTTCTTGATGTAACCAGTCTCAAGAGCCTGCTCTACGACGTGGTCGTAGTCGGTGAGAGTTTCGAGGCGTACGTCAGCCTCGGCAAAAGCCTGAGCTGCAATCGGGAAGCCGTATGTGTAAGAAGCCACCATGCCCACTACCTGGTAGCCAGCCTCGCGCAGAGCTGCAACAGCCTTCAGCGAGCTGCCGCCGGTAGAGATGAGGTCCTCTACGACAACCACCTTAGCACCTGCTGGCAGTTCGCCCTCGATGAGGTTCTGCATGCCGTGGTCCTTAGCCTTAGAGCGCACGTAGACGTACGGGAAGTTGAGCTCGTCGGCAACCAGTGCGCCCTGAGCGATAGCGCCGGTAGCTACGCCTGCCACAGCCTCTGCCTCGGGGAAGTGCTCGAGGATGGTGTGAACGAGTTCGAGCTTAACGTACGAGCGCAACCAAGGGAACGAGAGAGTCTTGCGGTTGTCGCAGTAGAACGGAGATTTCCAACCTGATGCCCATGTGAACGGATCGTTGGGCTGAAGCTTGATGGCCTTTACTTCGAGAAGTTTAGAGGCGAAGTCTTTTTTGAGTGTACTCATTGCTGTAATTATTAATTTTTAATTCTTAATTTTTAATTGTTACCTTTCGGATATTTAATTGAGATGTTTAGTCTTGGGTATTCAATAATGCAAATGTAGATAAAATTATCGAAAAACCGATGTGTTATGCCCTACAATTTGTAAAATTCAATAACTTTGCAATCAATTCAAAACTCAAAACTCAAAATTCAAAACTCAAAAATGCTCCACACTCTCAACGTCTCCATTCCCTCACCCCGCCAGTTCACCTATCCGTTCTGCTACGACGTAGACCCGCTTGCTGAGGCTGCGTCGCTGGAGCTACAGCGCTACATCGCCGATGCCGACCTGATGAGCACGGAGAAGGGCTGCGGCAAGATGTTCGGCGTGCTCGTTGTGGAGTATGAAGACGAGGAGGGCGCATTGCAGCGCGGCTTCCTTGCCGCCTATTCGGGTTTGCTTGGCGGTAGAAACGACTGGCCTTACTTCGTGCCGCCCGTGTTCGACGCGCAGCAGCCCGACGGCCACTTCAAGCGCACGGAGCGCGAGATAAGCGCCATCAACCATGAGATTGCAGCCATTGAACACGACCCTGAGTATCTGCAGAGCGTGGAGCAGCACGAGCAGACGAAGAAGCGCTTGCAGGCTGAGGTGGACGCGTTCAAGGCTGAGGTGGACGCTGCGAAGGTGCGACGCGACGCACGCCGCAAGAGTGGCGAGCCGCTGAGCGAGGAGGAGCAGGCTGAGATGATACGCGAGAGTCAGTTTATGAAGGCTGAACTGCGCCGGCGTCGCAAGGCGATGGAGCAAGCCAACTCCACACTCCACATTCCACATTCAACATTCTTAAAATCGCTTCAGCGCAAGCGCAAGCAGATGAGCGATGAGCTGCAGCGCTGGCTCTTCTCTGCTTATCGCATGCTCAACGCCAAGGGCGAGGAGCGCGACCTTATCGACATCTTCCGCGAGTACACGCACGCCATGCCCCCAGCCGGAGCCGGCGACTGCTGTGCGCCGAAGCTCCTGCAATACGCCTACCTGCACCATCTGCGCCCCGTCTGCATGGCAGAGTTCTGGTGGGGCGAGTCGCCTGCGTCCGAGATTCGCCACCATCTGCACTACTATCCTGCCTGCCGCTCGAAGTGTCTGCCCATACTCACGCACATGCTCAAGGGACTCGATGTGGCGCCCAATCCGCTCGCGCAGAAGCGGCACACCGCCGAGCCGCGTGTGCTGTACGCAGACGAGTATATAATGGTGGTTGACAAGCCGGCGGGCATGCTGTCGGTGCCGGGAAAGGCGGAGAGCGTGAGGACGGAAGCCTCTGATTCGGCGAATATCAGCGTAGAAGAATACTTTGCCAACCTACAGTTACCCACGAATTCTCAATTCACAACTGAGCAATTCACAATCGGCGAAGCCGACAATTCAAAACTCAAAACTCAAAACTCAAAATTCTTAAAAGCCGCCCACCGCCTCGACATGGACACGAGCGGACTGCTTGTGCTTGCCCGCACCGAGGAGGCGTATGTAGAGTTGCAGCGTCAGTTCGCCAGTCGCGAGACCGTGAAGCGCTACGAGGCTGTGCTCAGCGGCGTGCCAACTCAAAACTCAAAACTCAAAACTCAAAACTCTTCCGCGCAGCCGTCAGGCTGCTTGGAAGCCATCTCTCTGCCTCTCATCGCCGACATCAACGACCGTCCGCGCCAGCGTGTGGACATGGAGCACGGCAAGCCCGCACTAACATTATATAATATAGTAGAGGTGAGGGCAGTGGATGCGAATACTGCAGTGGCGTACACAACAAAAAAGGTGGACAAGGGCCGAACCCTTGTCCACCTCTATCCTAAAACCGGTCGCACGCACCAGCTCCGCGTGCATTGCGCCCATCCCTTAGGACTCGCCTGTCCTATTCTCGGCGACCCCCTCTACGGCATAGAGCGCGCCGACCGTATGTATCTTCACGCCGCCGAACTCACGTTTCGTCATCCCGCGACGGGCGAAACGATGCACTTCCTTTCGCCCAGCGGCTTTTAGCAAACAAGTAGCGGAGGTCTCCGGCCTCCGCAGCACCAAGTAGGACCCTCATGTTTTTTATATTTTCGCAGTAAAACCTCACGAAAAGTCATCGTCACCCGAACGCAATCCGATCGGACGGCGGACGGAATCTGATCGGGCAGCGGACGGAATCTGATCGGACGGCGTTCGATGTCCGATGGATATATATGGAGTCCTCGATGCTTACCTTCGAGTAAACCAAGAGTTTTTGATGTGAACTATTAAAATGATTGCTTTGTTATATTTCTTGCTTAATTTGTCATGTTGAGGAACCGCAAGTGCGGTGTATGAGAGGTCGGAAAACGAAAGTAGGAAGAAAACAACTTCGTTTTCCTCCTACTCGATGTATGATGTGTTATCCGTTCAGCTTGTTCTTGCTTCTCATGTACGTGCGCTGTCCGTAGATGGCGATCACGACGAAGCAGACGAACGGCAGAACGAACGAAACGTTCACGGCTGGCATGCCGAAGAGCTCGCCGCAGTCGATTATCGAAGCCTGGAGCGGAGGCAGAACGCTACCGCCGAGGATAGACATGATGAGACCCGCAGCGCCGAACTTGGCGTCGTCGCCCAAGCCCGTAAGCGCAATGCCGTAGATGGTGGGGAACATGAGCGACATACATGCGCTGACGCCTACCAGGCAGTACAGACCGTAGATGTTCTGCAGGAAGATTACGCCGCAGACGAGTGCACCGCCCACAATGGCGAGCGTCATAAGCAGGTGGCCGGTGTTGACGTAACGAAGCAGGAACGTGCAGATGAAACGCGAACAGCAGAAGATGATCATCGCGATGATGTTGTACTGCTGCGACATCACCTCGGCAGCCTGCTCGGTCATGCCCTCAGCCATCAGTATGCGCGTGCCGTACTGGATGATGAAGGTCCAGCACATGATCTGAACGCCTACGTAGAAGAACTGCGCTATCACGCCCTCTCTGTAGTGGGGCAGCGAGAAGATGCGGCGCAGCGTCGGCACGAAGTTGATGTCGTGGTTCTTGTCGCCGTTATGCGGCATCTTCTTGAAGAGAATGAGCATAAACATGGCGAGGATAACGATGCCGATGGCAAGGTACGGACCGATGAGCACGCTCAAGTCGCTCTCCTTCACCGCCTCAAACTGTGCGTCGTTGAGCTGTGCGCGCGCCGCCGTGTCGAGCGGACTGATCTTAGCCTGGATGAAGTTCATCGCCACGAACATGCCCAGCAGCGAGCCCATCGGGTTGAACGACTGCGCAAGGTTCAGACGGCGTGTCGCTGTCTCCTCGGTTCCCATAGACAGGATGTAGGGGTTCGACGATGTCTCGAGGAACGACAGACCGCACGTCAGTATGAAGTAGGCGACAAGGAACGGATAGTATTCGCCCGTCATCTTAGCCGGATAGAACAGCAGCGCGCCGAGCGCATAAAGTCCGAGTCCGACAAGCACGCCAGCCTTGTAGCTGTAGCGGCGTATGAACATGGCTGCGGGGAACGCCATGGCGAAGTAGCCGCCGTAGAACGCCACCTGAACAAGTGCGCCGTCGGTAGCCGACATGCGGAAGATTTTGGAAAACGCCTTCACCATAGGGTTGGTGATGTCGTTGGCGAAACCCCACAGGGCGAAGCACGACGTGATGAGGATGAACGGTACGACGTAGCTCACGCCGTCCTTTGATAGAATAGATTGTTTCATTTGCTTTGCTTATATTTCAATTTTACGCATCTCTGCCACCGATTCCACTTCGCCCTTGGCGAGTGCCTGACAGAGTATGTTGCCTATGGCTGTTGCCTCTACGGGTCCTGCCTCAACGGGCACGCCGAGAGCCTCTTCGGTAAGACGGTTGAGTAGCTTGTTCTGCGAACCGCCGCCGATGATGTGCAGTTTCTTTATCGGCGTGGGCAGCATCGCGTTGAGGTGTGCCGTTGCCTCGGCATACTTCGCTGCGAGCGACTGCAGCACGATGCGCGTTGTGGCAGCCTTTGTCTGCGGCACTTCGAGGCCGTGCGCGGCGCAATAGTCGCAGATAGCCGCCTGCATCGACTTCGGATTCTGAAACTCCTTTGCGTCCACCGGTATAATGGTCTTTATCTCCGCTTCTGCGGCAGCAGCGAGCAGCGTGTCATACTGCTGTTCGTCGCCTTCTTCCTTCCATTCTGTCATGAGACGCTGCAGAAACCACAGTCCGGTGATGTTCTGCAGGAACGTAATCTTGCCGCCTATGCCACCCTCGTTGGTGAACTCTGTGCGGCGTGCTTCCTCGGTGAGTATCGGCTGGTCGAGCTCTACGCCCAGCAACGACCATGTGCCGGAGCTGATGAACGCCACCGGCGACTCGTCGTCCTTAGCCGGAACCGCTGCTACAGCACTCGCCGTGTCATGCGAACCGACTGCTATGACGTCCACTTCGCCCAGTCCGGTCTCCTCAGCGATGTCCTTGCGCAGCTTTCCGCGCACGGTGCCCGGCATAACGATAGGGCAGAAGAGGTGGCGCGGCAGCTCGAGACGGTCTATGAGTTCCCAGTCCCAGTCGCGTGTCGTGGCGTTGAGCATCTCGGATGTTGAGGCTATTGTGTACTCGGTGTTGGCTTCTCCGGTGAGGAAGTAGGAGAAGAGGTCGGGCGTGAAGAGCATCTTGTCCGCAATCTGCAGCTGCGGCGAGTTGGCTTTCTTGAGGCTCAGGAGTTGGAACAGCGTGTTAATCTCCATCACCTGCGTGCCGTTCACGCTATAGTGAGCCGTGCGGTCGGTGTCGGCGAAGAACTCGTCAGTCATGCCCTGCGTACGGGCGTCGCGGTAGCAGACGGGGTTGCCCACAAGGTCGCCGTTGCGGTCGATGAGTCCGAAGTCTACGCCCCATGTGTCCACGGCGATTCCCGACACCTTCAGTCCGAGTTGTGTCGCCTTGCGCAGTCCGGTCTTCATGTCCTCGAAGAGAGCCGGAAAGTCCCAGTAGACGTGTTCGCCAAGGCGCACCTGTCGGTTCTGAAAGCGGTGTACGAGCTGCATCGTGAGCTGCTTCTTTCCGCCTTCCGCCGTAATGGTTCCGGCGACGACTCGTCCTGAGCCGCCGCCGAAGTCGATAGCTAAATAGGTCATATTGATAATGTTGATGTGGTGAGATGTTGAGGTGTTGAGATGTTGAGGGGTTGATGTGTTGAGATGTTGAGATTAGATGTTGCTATTGTCACCATCTCACCATCACACCATCACACCAATCTCAACACCTCACCATCTCACCATCTCATCATCTTTTTATCCCTTCTTGCCCAACACGTAGCTCTCAAGGTCGTCGATTTCCTCGTTTGTCAGCGTGTTGTACTTGCCGCCGCTGAGCACGATGATGCGACATGCCATCTCGAAGAACATTGCGCGCTCGAACACTTCGTCGAAGGTCTTGCCGCAAACCACCTGACCATGCTTCAGCATGAGAGCAGAGTTGTGGTCCTTCAGCGCAGCCTTAACAGCCTCTGCAAGCTCGGGTGATCCCGGACGGAAGTAAGGAATAACCGGTGTCTCGCGACCAACGTGGCACGGCACCTCAGCTGTTACGTTGAAGTCCTTCGGTGTCTCAGTCATGCACGATACTACGGTTGCGTACTTCGACTGGAAGTGGAGCACAACGTCGCAGTCGGGGCGCTCGCGGAGCACGCCGAGGTGGAAGCCGCTCTCCATAGAAGGCTTCACGCCGTTGAGCACTTCGCCGTCGCTAATGCGGCAGATAGCCACCTTCTCTTTCGGAAGTGTCGGCACCCATGAGCCTGTGCCTGAAACGAGCGCTTCGTCGCCGATGCGCCATGAGATGTTGCCACTTGAGCACAATGTCAAGCCTGCATCGCCTACGCGGTGAGCCTGACGCAGAAATTCCTGTATCTGATAATCCTGTATCATTGTTTTTTCCTTTTAAAAAAGTTGAGAATTGAGAGCTTGAGAGTTGAGAATTGAGAGTTGAGAATTGAGAGGTATGATTACCTTTTTGGGGTAAATTTCAACTGTAATATATAAACAGCAAAACATATCATAACTCTCAACTCTCAACTCTCAACTCTCAATTATAAATTATTTGTAAATCGGTCCGTAGTTCTTGCAAGCGCGGAAGTCTGCGCCTTCCTTATCCATGCCGAATGCGTTCCATGAAGCCGGGCGGAAGATCTTCTCGTCCTCCACGTTGTGCATGCAAACCGGAATGCGGAGCATAGAGCAGAGTGTGATGAGGTCGGCGCCTACGTGTCCGTAAGTGATTGCGCCGTGGTTAGCGCCCCAGTTGTTCATCACAGAGTAAACGTCCTTGAACGGAGCCTTGTCTGTGAGGCGCGGAACGAACCATGTTGTAGGCCATGTCGGGTCGGTGCGCTTGTCGAGAACAGCGTGGATCTCGGGGTCAACGTCTACGGTCCATCCCTCTGCGAGCTGCAGAACCGGGCCGAGTCCCTTCACGAGGTTCAGGCGAACCATTGTAACGGGCATGCCGCCGCGTGTGAGGAAGTTAGAAGAGAAGCCGCCGCCGCGGAAGTAGTCGCGGTTAGCCGGATACCATGTGGTAGCCTGGAGGCAAGCGTCTACGTCCTTGTCTGTCATCTCCCAGAAGTGCTTCATCACCGGCTTGCCCTCTGCGTCGGTAGCTGCGCCAGAGCCGTCGAGTGTTGTAGCGCCCGAGTTGATGAGGTGGATGATGCCGCCTGCTGCCTTTCCGGTGAGCTCCTTGCCGGTTACGCGCTTCACAGCCTCGGGGCTCCAGTATGTGCGCACGTCAGAGAAGATCTGTGCTCTGCCCGTGAGCAGGTGGTTGAAGAGCATAGCCACGCCGTTGCCTGCGTCGTTCTCGGTAGCGAGTGTGATAGGCTCGCGCAGACCGTTCCAGTCGAACGAGGTGTTCATGAGTGCTTCAGGATAGTCGCCGTTCGGGTAGAAGTCGGTCCACTGGCGCTGGCCCTGGAAACCGCCTGCGATGGCGTTGTGTCCGATAGCCTCTTCCTTGTAGCCGAGCTCGGCGAGACGCGGGTTGCCGTGCATGAGGTCCTTCATGATCATCATCATCTTCACGATGAACTCCCAGTCCTGGTCCTTCTGCTCGCGTGTCTTTGCCTTCTCGGGGCGGTTAGCGATGTCCTCGCCCTCGTTTGTCATGCAGTTTTCGCGAGTCCACTCCATAGCCTTCTCAAACTCTACGTGGTCGTAGATGCCTTCTGTCATGCGGCGGATGATTTCGGTGAGGTCAACGCTCTCGTTGCGCATGCCGAGATACTCCTGGAAGAAGTTCGGGTCGACGATAGAACCGGCGATACCCATGCAGGCAGAACCCATAGAGAGGTACGACTTGCCGCGCATTGTAGCCACAGCCTGAGCGGCGCGTGCGAAGCGCAGAATCTTCTCTGCTACGTCAGCCGGGATAGAGTCGTCGGCGAGGTCCTGCACGTCGTGTCCGTAGATGCCGAATGCGGGCAGACCCTTCTGTGCGTGGGCAGCGAGCACGGCAGCCAGATATACTGCGCCCGGGCGCTCTGTGCCGTTGAAGCCCCATACAGCCTTCGGCCAGTGTGGGTTCATGTCCATTGTCTCAGCGCCGTAGCACCAGCATGATGTGACGGTGATGGTAGAGCCGACGCCCTCGCGCTCGAATTTCTCGGCGCAGGCAGCGCTCTCTCCGACGCGTCCTATTGTAGAGTCGGCGATGACACACTCCACGGGTGAGCCGTCACCGTTGCGTAAGTTTTCTGTGATAAGCTTTGCAACCGAACGTGCAAGGTTCATTGTCTTCTCTTCAAGACTCTCGCGTACGCCACCCTGACGACCGTCGATGGTGGGGCGAATACCAATTTTGGGATACTTGTTCATAGATTCGTTTTTTAGGTTTTATATGAATGTTTTTGTTTTTTCGTAGATTGTCGTGTGCTTTGCGCACATGAATAGTGCAAATTTACAGCAAAAAAACGAGATGTACAATTATTCAGGTTAAAAGCTTTATGGCACAGATTGGCATATTCTTCCAACAATTGAGTGAAAATGTGAACAAATTAACGGAATTAATGCTATTTAACTATTCAAAACCCGCAGTATTTGTCAATTGTTTATACATTTGCGATGCTCTTTTAATTTATTAGGGCGCTTTTCTTCCGCAATGCCTATGGCTAACGCCCATGCGGAGAGGGAGGGCGTCCTATGAAAACACAACGTATAACGGCATGGTTCGTGGGCGTTGCCGTGCATCTAAATTCAAACAATTATGAAGAAATTATTTCTCATGGCAGCTTTCGTGCTGTCTTCAGTAGCATCGTTCGCACAGCAGGCAGCAGGCACATTCACTCTGCAGCCTAAGGTTGGTCTCAACGTGGCTTCAATGACAGAGCTTGACGGCTCTGACCCGCGCATCGGCTTGGCTGTAGGCGCCGAGGGTCAGTATCAGTTCAGCGACCTCGTAGGTGTTTCGTTCGGCTTGCTCTACTCGCAGCAGGGTGCTACAGGCGAGTTCAGTTTCATGGGCATTGACGCCGACCAGACTATGAAGCTCGACTACATCAACGTGCCTATCCTCGCCAACGTATATCTCTACAAGGGTCTCGCCGTTAAGCTCGGTATCCAGCCAGCGTTCAAGGTGAACAGCTCTGTGAAGACAACTGTTAATGGTAATAGCAAGTCGGTAGACCTCGACGGTGTTAAGGGCTTCGACTTCTCTATCCCCGTAGGTCTCTCTTACGAGTTCAGCAACGTAGTGTTCGACGCACGCTACAACTTCGGCTGCACAAAGACTTTCGAGAAGGCTGACTCACGCCACAGCGTGTTCCAGTTCACACTCGGATACAAGTTCGCGCTCTAAACTGACACTTTAAGGGGGTGCCTCAAGGGGGTGCACTTGTCTCAAGTGCACCAACCAAGCAAGAACTGCACCAACAAAGCATAATACTAATTGATTTTTACGACGAACACGAATAACTCGAATTTCACGAATACAGGATATCTCCATTCGTGCTATTCGCGCTATTCGTGTTCGTTTTTTATTACAGCTAATTCTGCAAGAAAGCGGATTAAGCGGTTTTAATATAATTTCCTCGGTTGTTTCGGCTCCGTAGCGGCGGTATCCTGCCGCCGCAGCAATAAAAAACGCTAATTGATTTATAACAAACACGAATAACCCGAGCAATGGCGTCGTACCCTTATACGTTAGTATCTCAATCCGATAGTGAGATAGGCGTTGCCGTAATTGTCGATGCCCTTGGTGCGCGAGTCGAGGTATCTGTAGCCAAGCTCCACAATCGGCGAGAACTTTTCAGTTTTGAGGTACCAAGCCAGCGAAGCGTCGTAAGTGTTGCGCTTCCAGTCGGGACTGCCCAGGGTGCTCAATGACTTCACACGCACGTCGAGCGCATGCTTGCCCTTCACGCCGTTGAGCAGCTTGAAGCCCAGTCCGCCGCCCATGCTACACCCATTGGAGTAGCTCTTCGCACCGTCGTTCTTGTAAAGCGCGATGTTGTCCTCCGCGGCGATGAAGATATAGGCAAAAGGAAGAAGGTCAACGTGGAGCTTGAACGAGAAATCGACGGGGGTTATTCCGTGGTGCTTCACTCCGCTTCCTGCCGACAACTCGAAGAAGGTCATCTCCTTGAATGCCTGTGCATGTACAGACGCCGCTGGCAAAGACAGCAAAAACATTATTGCACAAATCAATTCCTTCATAACAATGTGGTTTATAGTTAGCGATTGCTAATTTAGCGATTATTATTGAAGCGAGCAAGCGGAAAGTCTGGAATGTTCATAATATCGTATGTAAACGTAACAACAGATCAAGTTCTACTATTTAAAATTCGTGCGATTCGTGTTCGAAACACAGAATATCGTTGTAAGATTCAATTAGTGTTGTTGCTTGCTGAGGCGGCAGGATACCGCCGCTACGGAGGATTCACGTATAAACAAGAAAAGGAGTCACTCTTTACGAGTAACTCCTTTTAGGAAGGTGGTGCCACCAGGAATCGAACCGGGGACACAAGGATTTTCAGTCCTTTGCTCTACCAACTGAGCTATGGCACCGTTGTGCTTTTGTTAAGCGAGTGCAAAGGTAGGCATTTTAAATTTACTGTGCAACTTTTTCGCCGCTTTTTATGCAAAATATGCGCAAATAACCTGCAAAAGCCCCAAAAATAGCCCGAAAACCCCCAAAACGCATATAATAATTATTCGTTATTCGGGCGCATTTTGCGAGGCTTTCCGTCAGCCTTGCTCTTTCCGCCCTTGTTCTTTCGCTTCGCAAGGCGCGCCCTTGTGAGGCGTTCCTGCTTGTACACCTGTTCAATCTGAACCTGCGTGAGAAACTTCGAGTACTCCTTGTAATACTTCTGTCGGATGCCAAGAATCTTCTCGCTGCGTTCGAAGCGCTGCTTGATGCGCGCCTCGCTTTCCTGTTCGCTCATGCGCGGCTTGTTGGCGTTGGCGGGCTGCCGGCGCGGACGCAGCGCCCATATCTCCTTCTGGTAGTCGCAGAAGGTCTTCACGAATTTCTCCGTTACATCGTCCGTGAACGCCAGCTCGTGAGCTATGTGCTTTGCCTGCAGCTCAGCGAGCTGTTCGCGCGAGATGCGCTTCTGTGCAGGGTTGGGCTGCGCGAAAGATGCGGCGCAAGCCATGGTCATTATCAATGCTATGACGAATAATCTGATAAGTTTCTGCATAATCTCTTTTCTTTTTAAATGGTTTAACGTTTTATTTTAGTGGCGCCTTTATTCGTTGAAGAACACGTCGTCCTGGTACACGCTCAGCATGAACTCCTGGTCGTCGGCGCTGAGTTGGCTGAATGCCTCTTCGATGTCGGCGGAGGTGGCAGCATCAGCCTTGTACAAGTTCAGATTTACGGCGACGAGCAGGGCTGCTGCGGCAGCTGCGCCCACGATGGCATTCGTCAGGGCGCGCAGCTTGCGGCGCTTGCGTGCGGACTGCGTGTCGGCTGTGGCTGTTGCCGGCTTGCCCACCTCGCGCCAGATGTTCTCCTCGAGTTCGTCGAAGAAGCCCTCGGGAGTGGAGTAGGGCATACGCTTGCCGATATTCTCGAAGTTGAAATCTCTTTTCATAATCGTTTCTGTTTGTTAGGGTTGTTTGTCTGTCTGAATGCGGGCGTCAGTCGTTCGCGTTCATGTACTTTATTATTTTCTCCTTGGCGAGGTGGTAGCTGGCCTTTACGGCAGAAGGCGTCGACTCGATGGCGTCGGCAATCTCCTCGTAGCTCAGTTCGTCGTAGTAGCGCAGGCAGAACGCCGACCGCTGCTTGGACGGAAGCGTCTGTATAGCCCGCTGTAGGCGCACTGCCTCAAGGTCGCCGTAGTCGGTGTAGCCGTCGGAGGCGATGTGGTCGGCGCCATTGCCGCCCTCCTCCAGCGACACTGCTGGCTCCTTGCGCGAACCGATGAGTCGGAAAGCCTCGTTGTTGGCTATCCGGAATATCCAGCTGCGCAGCGCTGAGGCGTTACGGCATTGGTCGAATGACCGGAATATCCTGATGAATGTCTCCTGCGTGGCGTCCTGAGCGTCGGCGTGTGCAACCACCAGTCGGCGTATGTGCCAATAAACGGGTTGCTTGTACTTCTGCATCAATAGTCGGAAACCGGTTTCAGGTTTCTCCCGAACGTAGCATGCTATAGTGTTGTCTTCAATGTTCATCGTTCTTTCTTACTCTCTGCTTGTTTTTTTTCTTTAGTTGATATCCTTTCGGGTATATGGTGTCACCTTTAGTAACGAGCTCGTTTTGATCGGCGTTACGATTATATGACCCGCCGGAGAGCTGAAAGTAAAAAGCGGAAGCCGGTTTTTTAGCTGTTTTTAAACGTTTTTCCCGTGTTTCGCAGCTCATAAACACTTTCAAAGCAACTTTTTTCTATATTTAGATAAATTTTTTACGAAAACTTGCACGTATTACGAAAAAAGTGATTACCTTTGCACTCGCTTTTGAGATATATCTCATCCGGCAATCGGGATGTAGCGCAGTTGGTAGCGCACTACGTTCGGGACGTAGGGGTCGCAAGTTCGAATCTTGTCATCCCGACAAAGCGACAATCGTTTTTCGGTTGTCGCTTTTTTTGTACCCGTAATTGTAGTGCAATCTCATCAAAAAATACTAACTTTGCAACCAATCGCAATATACTGAGCATTTTTAAGATTATAAATTACACATTATTATATATATATGGACATCACCAACACTCTCGCCAAGCTCCGCATCGAGGAGCTTAACGCAATGCAGGAGGCTGCTCTCGCTGCTATTCTCCATACCGACCGCGACGTCGTAGTGCTCGCGCCGACAGGCAGCGGCAAGACGCTCGCCTATCTGCTACCCATAGCCACGCGTCTCGACGCTAAGTTCGATGAAGTGCAGGCGGTGGTCATCGTGCCGAGTCGCGAACTCGCACTGCAGTCGTGCGAGGTGTTTCGCAGCATGGGCACCGGTCTGCGCCCGATAGCGCTCTACGGCGGACGTGCTACGATGGACGAGCACCGCGAGGTGATGCGACTCCGCCCGCAGATAGTGTTTGCTACGCCGGGCCGACTCAACGACCATATCGCAAAGCAGAACTTCGCAGTCGACCACGTACACTGGCTCGTGCTCGACGAGTTCGACAAGTGTCTGCGCATGGGCTTCCGTGCCGAGATGCAGACCGCTGTGGAGAGCCTGCCTAACGTGGAGCGACGCGTGTTGCTCTCGGCTACCGACGCCGAGGAGATGCCGCGCTTCGTGCGCATGGGTAGAACGGAGCGCGTCGACTTCCTCGACCGCGACGAGCAGACGCCCGACCGCATCAGTCTCTTCACGGTGAAGTCGCCAGAGAAAGACAAGCTGCAGACGCTGCTGCAGATGCTCCTCGAGTTCGGCGACCAGCAGTCGATCGTGTTCCTCAACTATCGCGATGGAGTGGAGCGTGTGGCGAAGTTTCTCGCTGCGGAAGGTTTTGTGATCAGCGCGCTGCACGGCGGGCTCGACCAGCGTCAGCGCGAGGAGGCTGTCTACCGCTTTGCTAACCATTCAGCAAACGTACTCGTTGGTACCGACCTCGCCGCTCGCGGTCTCGATATTCCCGATGTTGCCAACATCATCCATTACAACCTGCCAGTCGGAGCTGACGAGTACGTGCACCGCATCGGCAGAACCGGACGATGGGACGCCACCGGACGCTCGTTTATCATCCTCGGTCCCGAGGAGCATCTGCCCGAATACGTGAAGGAGCAGACAGCCGAACATGCGCCGCAGCCCAAGAAGGGTACAGCGCCGCAGCCACGCATGGCTACATTATATGTAGGTAAGGGCAAGAAGGATAAGGTGTCGAAGGGCGACATACTCGGATTCCTCTGCAAGACCTGCGGACTCGAAGGTGCGCAGATCGGCAAAATCGACGTCTACGAGCGCTACGCATACGTGGCTGTGAGCCGTTCTGTGGCTAAGCAGGTCGTAAAGATGGCGCAGAACACGAAAATAAAGGGCGTGCGCACAAAGGTAGAACTCGCTTTCTAACCTCGCCGCCGAGAGATTTTTGACCTTATCGCTTGGATTGTTATTCAATTGTATGTAATTTTGTGCGTATAATAGTATAGATATACCGTATGAAGACTAAGAACGACAGAATAGAGATGCTGAAGATGCTCATCTCGAGCAACGAACTTGGCAGTCAGGAGGAAGTGCTCAACGCTCTGGCTCGCGAAGGCTTTAAGGTGACGCAGGCCACGCTCAGCCGCGACTTCAAGCAGCTGAAGGTGGCTAAGGCGGCAAGCATGAACGGCAAATACGTATATGTGCTGCCCAACGAGACGATGTATCGCCGTGTGTCATCACCGCGCTCGGCGTCCGAAATGGTGCGCCTGCCAGGGTTTCTCTCCATCAACTTCTCCGGCAACATGGGTGTCATACGCACCCGACCGGGCTATGCCAGCTCCATAGCCTACAACATCGACAACGGACATATCGAGGAAATTCTCGGTACAATAGCCGGCGATGATACTATTTTTATAGTAATTAAGGAGGGGGCAACACAACAGCAGGTAGTAACCAAGTTGAGCTACGTAATTCAGGGTCTGACGCTCGAACACTAAAAACTTGGCTTTTAAAGCTCAGTTTATGCTAAAACTGTCCATTTTGGTTGATTTAAGTCAAATTGAGCCTAAAAATGAAGTTTTTTTTGAAACTTTTTTGTCAAAACACTTGCATGGTAATGATTTTTGTTATACCTTTGCATCCGCTTTCGAGAACGAACTAATCGAGCTAACAACGAGATAATCGTCGGGGTAGAAAGCAAAAAAATGAAAGTTTGTGCAAGTCGAGTGCAATGAAGCTCGCTTCAATTGCCGAGGCGCCGCCAAACTTATGAAAAGAGTTCTTTGAAAAGATTTACATAAACAGACAAGTAGTACAAGAAGCAAGTCTTACATTATTTATAATGCACAGACTTGGGTAAAATACGAACCGTTAATCTTATATAAGGTTAAAACTTCAATAATAAAGGAAGCTCGTTCTGAACAGATACAAACAAATGCTACTCCGCAACGGCTTAGAGAGGCCTATGAAGGCTTAGGAAGGCTTAGTTAAAGAATAGCAGTAAAAGATATTTTACAATGTAGAGTTTGATCCTGGCTCAGGATGAACGCTAGCTACAGGCTTAACACATGCAAGTCGAGGGGCAGCATGTCGGTTGCTTGCAACCGGCGATGGCGACCGGCGCACGGGTGAGTAACGCGTATCCAACCTACCCTTGTCCATCGGATAACCCGTCGAAAGGCGGCCTAACACGATATGCGGTTCACAGCAGGCATCTAACGTGAACGAAATGTGAAGGAGAAGGATGGGGATGCGTCTGATTAGCTTGTTGGCGGGGTAACGGCCCACCAAGGCGACGATCAGTAGGGGTTCTGAGAGGAAGGTCCCCCACATTGGAACTGAGACACGGTCCAAACTCCTACGGGAGGCAGCAGTGAGGAATAT